>Ga0209344_10000605_pt1 | contig 58281 bp, 52 predicted proteins | sample Cruoilmetagenom6_FD_187293 | JGI IMG/M metagenome (GOLD analysis project Ga0209344, IMG submission 187293) | Oil polluted marine microbial communities from Coal Oil Point, Santa Barbara, California, USA - Santa Barbara Oil Seep Sample 6 (SPAdes)... | ecosystem: Environmental > Aquatic > Marine... | reverse complement strand
ACTTGAAAATAATCAATGCTGCTAAAAATGCGTATTCAAAGTATGACAACTGAATGTCTTGCTTGGTTTGATCAATCACATCAAAAGCAGCTGATATTTCTTCATCAGTGGCTTCAACACCATTGATGTTAATTCTTTCATTGAATCTAAATATATGTGGTGAGGTAAAGGCCCCAAATTTCTTTGCTTGTGTTTTTAACAATGAACACAAAGCCGAAACAGTAGAACCTTTACCATTGGTTCCACCCACAGTAATGATTTGTTGATTGGTAGTTAAAAGATTGAGCCGCTTTAAAACTGTAGTTAAACGCTCCAAACCCAAATCAATTTTGTATTGGTTGAGTTCACTCAACCTAAGGGTTAAAACATCATTTTGATCAAGAGTTGGGATGGTCATCTGCAACAATCACTTCATCTGGCTCAATCAATTGTTCGGTTTGTGGTTTCAGCAATGCCAGCAAATGATAAATCTTGTCGCTTAAATCATGCCGAGAAACAATCATATCAATGGCACCATGCTCTAATAAGAATTCACTGCGCTGAAATCCTTTAGGCAACGTTTCACGTACTGTTTGCTCAATGACTCGAGGTCCAGCAAAACAAATCAGCGCATTGGGTTCAGCAATGTTTATATCACCAAGCATGGCCAATGAGGCTGAAACGCCTCCTGTGGTTGGATTGGTTAACACCGAAATATAGGGCAAACCTGCTATCTTCATGCGTTTTAATGCCGCTGCTGTTTTTGACATTTGCATCAACGAAAACAATGACTCTTGCATACGAGCACCACCGGAAGCCGAAAAATTAATCAAAGGCAATTGTTGTTCCAATGCCAAATGTACCGCTCGAACAAATTTTTCGCCGACCACAGAACCCATTGAACCACCCATGTACTTAAAATCAAATGCAGTGACTACCACATCACGACCTTTAAGCTGACCTTTAACAGCAATTAATGCATCATTCTCACCCGTGCTTTTTTGAGTGGCTATGATTCGATCTTTGTATTTTTTAGTGTCTCTGAATTTTAATGGGTCTTCAGGTTTTACATTTGTTCCAATTTCTTCCATTGGTGCATCATCAAGAAAAAACTCTATGCGAGCCCTTCCAGACAATGATTCATGGTGACCACATTTAGGGCATACTTTGCCTTGTTTCAAAGTCTCAGGTTGATATAGAACAGCCTCACACTCCTTGCATTTACCCCACAACCCCTCAGGAATATTTTTCTTCTTATTACCACCTTCTGTACGAATACGTGATGACATAATTTTTTGGAACCAGCTCATATAAACTCCTGAAAATACTTCAAACGACCGTTGATTATAACGAATCCAATGCTTTTCTGATAGGTTTGATGAAATCTTGTATTGCTTTTTTAGCCGTATCGAGATCATCACATTCCCCTAACAAGCTGACCAAAGCACTACCGATAACCACAGCATCCGCAGATTTGGCCACAGCCGTCGCCGTTGATGCATCTTTAACACCAAAACCCACTGCAACTGGTAGCGGTGAGTATTTTCTGATGATTTCAATATCAGCCTGAATACTGTCTGTGTTTAGGTCAGCCGATCCTGTGACACCTTTGAGCGCCACATAATAAATGAAACCTGAGGCATGCTGACATATCATTTTTGTTCTTCCTGATGTCGTGGTAGGTGACACCAAAAATATTTGTTGCAACTTATTTTGTTCTAGGTATTTGAGCAATTCAGCTGATTCTTCAGGTGGACTATCAACCAATAAAACAGCATTAACACCCGCAACATTGGCCTGTTTAGCAAAAGGCTCATAGCCCATACATTCAACTGGGTTTAAATACCCCATTAAAACAACGGGGGTGTTTTCATCATCTTGCCTAAATACCTTAACCATTTCAAGTACATCAAGAATACCAACACCTTGAGCAATGGCTTGTTCAGAAGCCAATTGGATAACGGGTCCATCTGCCATAGGATCAGAAAATGGCATACCCAGTTCGATTACATCAGCACCACAAGAAACCAACTCATGCATCAAAGCAACTGTCATATCTGGTCTTGGGTGACCAGCTGTGATAAAAGGTATCAAAGCTTTTTGTTCTTTTAATTGCTTCATTTTAGTTGTAAGTAAATTCATACAGAAACTCCTTCGATACCTGCAATGGTATGAACATCCTTATCTCCCCTACCTGACAAGTTAATGATTATGTTTTGATTTGAGTTCATAGTTGAAGCCAGTTTCATACCATAAGCCACTGCATGTGCACTTTCAAGCGCAGGTAAAATACCTTCAACACGTGTTAATGTATGAAAAGCGGACAGTGCCTCATCATCATTGATGGTGACATACTTAGCACGACCTGTATGATTTAAAAAGGCATGTTCCGGTCCCACACCAGGGTAATCTAATCCAGCAGATATAGAGTGTGTTTCAATAATCTGTCCTTTTTCATCTGACATGACATAAGTTCTGTTACCGTGAAGCACACCGACTTTTCCTGCTGTAATTGATGCAGCATGTTTACCAGTTTCTACACCATGACCTCCTGCTTCGACCCCATAAATTGCAACTGATGAGTCATCTAAAAAAGGATGAAACAATCCAATGGCATTTGAACCACCACCCACACAAGCCACCAAGGCATCTGGTAAGCCACCGACTTTCTCAGCAAATTGTCTTTTGGCTTCTTTGCCAATCACAGAATTAAAGTCTCTGACCATTTGAGGGTACGGGTCTGGACCCGCCACCGTTCCAATGATATAAAAAGTATCATCAACATGCGTCACCCAATCGCGCATCGCTTCATTCAAAGCATCTTTTAATGTTTTAGAGCCTGAGTCAACACTGCGCACTTCCGCACCCATCAGTTTCATGCGATAAACATTAATGGCTTGTCTGGCAATATCCACTTCACCCATATAAACCACACATTCCAAACCCATACGAGCTGCCACAGTGGCTGTTGCTACACCATGCTGTCCTGCACCAGTTTCAGCAATAATACGTTTTTTACCCATCGCTTTTGCTAACAGAATCTGTCCAACTGTATTGTTGATTTTATGTGCACCTGTGTGGTTCAAATCTTCACGCTTAAGCCATATATTCGCACCTTTACATTGCGCACTTAATCTGGATGCCAAATACAATGGCGAAGGCCTACCGACATAATCTGCTAAATCATTATTGAATTGAGCCAAAAAATCTTGGTCTGTTTTTAATCGCACATAAGCAGCACTTAACTCATCAAGACAGTGCATTAAAGTCTCACTGGCAAAAACACCACCAAACTGTGAGAAATGGCCTCTGTTATCAGGGTAGTCGGAATATTTTATAGTCATAATATGTCGGGTTAATTAATGTTATTATAGTTCTTGAGTTGTTTGACAAAAGCCAGCATTTTCTCTTCAGATTTTACGCCAGCTAGCTGTTCAATACCACTGCTGACATCAACGAATTCAGCATGGGTTGCTTCAAGAGCTTGTTGTATGTTTTGTTCACTTAAACCACCTGCCAGTATCCAACGTGATTTTTCATTGACAGGAAATTTAAACCATGAAAATGATTGGCCTGAACCACCACTGTGTGTTTTATCATAGGCATCAAGTAACAAAGCGCTGGCGCTGGGGTATTGCTTAAGGTAATTTTTCCAATCAGTATTTTGTAACATGGGTATGGCTTTCCAATAAGGCTTACCAAACTGCAAACAAAACGTCTCAGTTTCATTACCATGGAACTGTATAATATCAGCTTGTGATTGAGACAAAACTGATTTAACCTCTTCCGCATCTTGATCAGCAAAAAGAGCCACGGTTAACAATCCAGCAGCCTTGGCTTTTTCAATCAACGGCTTGGCATCGGTGGCTGTAATATACCTTACACTTTTCTTAACAAAAACAAAGCCCACAGCATCAACCCCAGCCTCAATAGCAACATCAATGTCTTTGATTTGAGTTAAACCACAGAATTTTACTTTGACCATGAATACTCCGGTATTTGATAATTTTCAGGATAACATACATTAACAAAAGCCAAGCCATTAGGCGGTGCCGTAATGCCTGCATTTTTTCTGTCCAAACTTACCACCACTTCACGCATCCATGATGCAGGTTTGATTCCTTTACCAATCGGCAACAAAGTACCCACAATATTTCTTATCATGTGATGCAAAAATCCATTCGCCGTCACTTGTAACTTCACTGTATCCCCTTCCCTGGTTACAGATGCATGGTATACCGTCTTGGTAGAGACGTGAGATTGACACTTACTTGACCTGAGTGCATTAAAGTCATGAGTCCCCAACAAGTATTGAACAGCTTCATGCATGGCATTATGATCTAATGGTTGTGGAATCCATGTTAAATTATGACGGTTAATTGCCGGCCTGACTGTTCGGTTGATGATACAGTACTCATAACTGCGACTGATTGCAGAAAAACGGGCATGAAAATCATCTGCCACAGGCTTAACCCAAAGCACGCTGATGGCATCATGTAAGTTTTTATTGATACCCATCAACCACTGCCAATTACTGCGAACAGATTCAGTATTAAAGTGTATAACTTGATGTCGAGCACTGACGCCCGTGTCGGTTCTTCCTGAACAACTAACATTCACAGGGTGGTTAGCCACTTGTGCAATGGCGTATTCAAGACTCGATTGTACAGTAGGCTCTTGAGTTTGTATTTGAAAACCATAAAATGGCTCTCCATCATATTCAATACCGCAAGCAATGCGCATAAAAAAGCCGAATTAAAAATTCGGCTCATTATAGTTTAATCAAACAATGATTTACATATCATCGATGATTTTCTTGGCCTCTGCTGCTTGCGACTCAGATCCTTCTGCAACCACTTCATCAAGTAGGTTTTTAGCACCTTCAGCATCTCCCATATCAAGATAAGCTTTAGCCAAATCTAGCTTGGTATCAATCGCATCGCCTTCATCTAACAATCCGTCAAGTCCTAAATCAATTTCTTCATCCATTGTTTCATCGTCCTCATCTAAATTAAAGGTTTCGCCATCATCATCTGACAAGTCCAAAATATCATCAAAATCATCTTCTGATTCTGAAACCACTGCTTCAATTTCACCAGACACTGCTTCAGTAACCTCATCTGCTTTTTCTGTTAAGTCTTCCTCTAACTCATCATCTAAATCAAAATCAAAATCATCATCAAAATTAAACTCATCATCGTCAGATTCAGTGACTGATTTCACTTCAGGGACTACCTCTTCAGTTATATCCTCTTCAACCTCACCAGGCTCATCAAGCTCTAAATCATCCAAATCTGATAAATCAAAATCATCTGCCTCATCTTCAGAATCCAAGTCAATATCCAAGTCATTATCATCAGCTACTTTCGCTAAATCATCAAGACCGTCATCATCAAGCTCATCAAGATTAAATTGAGTACTTTCATCTTGCTCGGCAACTTCTTCAATTGGTTGAGCTTCATCGGAGGCAACTTCATCGACATCACTTAAAAAACTGTCTAAATCAAATTCATCTTTGTCATCTTCCGCTTGATTGTCGCTGGCGCTTTCGTCTGACTCATCAGACAAAAAGTCTGTCATCTCATCGTCTTCGTCAGTTTCATCAAACATGATTGACTTATCAAGTTCAGCCAAAACATCATCATTATCTTGAGCTGAATCTTCACTTGAAACCTCAAATTCATCCACTTCAGACTCAACCAAAGCAGACTCATCATCAGTATCAAGTGGCGCATTCATTTTTGTGTCATCAGTTAGATCAGTGTCTATGTTGCTTTCTTCGGATGATTTATTTCTTTGTTTTATATCATCCAAGAAACTGACACCTTCATCATCGTTATTTTTACCGCGTAACATTTTAGGAACAAACAACAACACAATTAAACCAACCAGACCAATTAGAACCCACTTCAGATTGTCCATCACCCAGTTTACAGTCTTGTCGACCATTGACTCAGTTTTTTGAACAGGTGTGTTAAATTTAACAGGTGCTTTAGGCGTTGTTTGTGCAACTTCTTCTTTATCAGCCTCATCCACATTGGCCGTCTCTGATGATGCTGTATCAGCGCCATCCATACCTGTCTCAGATTGACCTTCAGTGACATTGGCTATTTGTAGATCTAAGGCTTCATCTAATGTGGTATCAACTTCTTCTGCAACTTGTTCACCTGTATCCCAAACATCATCAACAACATCTTCTATTGATTCAGTAACACCTTCAGAAGTTTCTGCCACTGTAGCTTCACCCAATTGCGTTTCTAAATTTGATAAGCTGTCATCTTTAATTTCAAGTACAGTTTGCTGTTGCTCAACAATTTCTTCTAATTCAGAAATTCTTTCTTTCAACTCAGAGCTTTCACTTTCTTGATTAAACTGTTCTTCAGCTGAAAGTTCAGCGCTGTCACCGTCACCTAATTCTGCATTGCTTTGTCCATTGTCAGAACCATCACTGTCACCACCAGACAACTGAACACCATAATCCAATGAACTTGAAGTGTCTTCATAATCACTGTATTCATCTTCTGCTGTTTGATATGTCGAATAGGCTTCTTGTGATGGCGCCCATAATTGGTTGTGAGATTCTACTTGAGCCAGTGCTTCAGCATAACTGATGGCTTGTGCCTGACTTAAACTTGGCATATCCAACCGACTGCCTTTAATCAGTTTGTTGATATTATTATCAATAAACGCAGAAGCATTGTTATTGTAAATTGCCATCATCATTTGGTTGGTTGATAACTCACCTACTTTATTCTGGCTGGCTATGCTCCATAAAGTATCACCCTCATTCACATAGACTTCACTGTCAGTCATTTCATTGACTGGGGTAGTTGTTTTGGTGTTGTCATATTGAGCCACATCTTCATTACTGTACGTAGCGTTTTCCTCAGTTCTTGAAACCAAACCAGCCGGTGTTTGAGTCTCATTGTCCATTTCCTCTTCAACCATTTGTTCATCAATTGAATCGACAACCATGTTGTTAATTTGAACATCACTGCTCGCATCATAAATGGGCGGATCAAGTAAAATGGTAAATTCTCTAAGAATACGTCCATTATTCCAATTCACATCCAACAGTAAACTGACGATCGGCTCACTAACCGGCCCGTTTGAAGTTACATTAATTAAATTGGGATTTTCTTCATCTAAGCTAACAATTATATTGCTTGGCACAAATGACTTATCCAAACCCACTTTTTTATAATCATCACTGCTGGCTAGTTTCACCTGCAAATTCAACAGTTCTTCTTCCGGATTTGTATTCAACTCAATGGTTGAGCGTAACGGCTCATCCAATGATGAGTAGACTTGAATATTCCCCATTCCCAATGAAAGAGTTGACTGTGAAACGATGGTTAAGCCAATGACCAAGGTCAATAAAATCAATTTTTGCTTCATAATTTACCCAATGCTTTTACGTTAGTAAGTTAGTGATATTAAGTTATCGTTCTCGATGGTAACTAATTCTACAATAAAAATCCAAGAATTTATGTAAAAAAAGTCAGCTAACTTACTCTTTATCCAGTATTTTTATTAACTTCTCTGCTATTTGTACGCTGTTTAATGCCGCACCTTTACGAATATTATCTGCAACAATCCACAGGTTAAGGCCTCTATCATATGAGATATCTTCTCGTATTCGCCCAACAAAAACAGCATCATTCCCAGCCGAATGAACCGCAGGAGATGGAAAAGCTAATGAGCCCGGATCATCCATCAAGACCACACCATCAGACTCACTCAACAATTGTTTTACTTCATTTGCTGTTATTTTTTCCCTGGTTTCAATATGGACTGCCTCAGCATGACCATAAAAAACAGGTACCCTCACACATGTTGGATTAACCAAAATACTGCGATCACCCAAAATTTTTTGAGTCTCCCAAACCATTTTCATTTCTTCACGGGTGTACCCATTGTCTTGAAATTGATCAATTTGAGGTATGACATTGAATGCAATTTGTTGTGAAAACGCATTAATCTTTAAGGGCTTAAAATTTAACAATGAGCGGGTCTGCTCTGAAAGCTCATCAATACCTGTATTACCAGAACCTGAAACTGACTGATAAGTAGCTACGTTAATACGCTCAATACCTACTTGGGCATGAATGGGAGCCAAAGCCACCAACATTTGTATGGTTGAACAGTTTGGATTGGCAATGATGTAGGTATTCTTATAATCCAAAATAGCATCCGCATTGACTTCAGGAATCACTAAAGGAACATCTTCTTCATTTCTAAAATAGGAAGTGTTATCAATGACAACACATTTTTTATCTGCTGCCTGAGGCGCATATTGTGCTGAAACCGCAGCCCCTGCAGAAAATAAAGCCAAATCTGCTTGAGCAAAATCAAATTTTGCAAGGTCACCAATTGTTACCTGCTTGTTACTGAAATCAATGCGTTCTCCCGCACTTCGCTCACTGGCTAGCGGATATATGTTTTCAATAGGAAAATTTCTTTCCTCAAGAATATTCAGCATAGTTTTGCCAACAGCACCTGTTGCACCAACCACTGCTACATTGTATTTTTTTGTCATGATTTTAAATTATGTATTTAGATTGTTAGATTGAATTTGCGCCTTATGACGCATGATATGATCCATGATAACCAATGCCATCATCGCTTCAACAATAGGTGTTGCTCTGATTCCAACACAAGGATCATGGCGACCTTTGGTAACCACTTCTATGGCCCTTCCCTCAGTATCGATACTTTTACCAGGGATTCTCAAAGAAGATGTTGGCTTAAAGGCCACACTTAAAACAATGTCTTGTCCTGTAGAAACACCAGCCAAAATCCCACCAGCATGATTACTGGCAAACTTACCATCGATGATTTCATCTCTGTGTTCCGTTCCTGCTTGAGCCACAGAGTCAAACCCAGCACCTATTTCAACACCCTTTGTTGCATTGATACTCATCATTGCCAAAGCCAACTCAGCATCCAGCTTACCATAAACAGGTTCACCTAAGCCCGCTGGCACATTTTCTGCTTTGGCTTGAATTTTAGCACCAACGGAGTCACCTGACTTTCTTAATTGATCCATGTAGCTATCCAATTCAGCAACACGGCCAATTTCACCAGTAAAAAACGGACTTTCATCAATACGAGTTAAATCGCCTGCCTGCAGTTCAATTTTACCCAACTGTGACAACCATGCAGTAATTGTAATGTTGTAATTTATTTTTAACCATTTACGCGCCAATGCACCAGCAGCAACTCGCATGGTTGTCTCTCTGGCTGAAGAGCGTCCACCACCACGGTAATCTCTGATACCATATTTTTTCCAATAACTGAAATCGGCATGGCCTGGTCTGATTTGTTTGGCAATACTTGAGTAGTCTTTGCTTCTGGCATCTGTATTTTCAATTAATAACGCAATGGGGTGACCTGTAGTTACACCTTCGAACACACCTGATACAATCTGAACATCATCTTTTTCCTTACGTTGTGATGTGTGTCGAGACTGACCAGTGGCTCGCCTTTTTAAGTCCAATTTGATTTCATCAGCAGTAATCGGCATGCCAGGAGGAAAACCATCAAGTACACAACCAATGGTTGAACCATGTGATTCACCAAAAGACGTGAAACGTAAATTTTTACCAAATGTGTTATGCGACATGTGATTCTAAAAAATGATTAAATAAGTCCCGATACTTTAACAAATCAGCGCGGCTAAAAACACAAATACCTTGTCCACCTAGTTCAAATTTTATCCAATCAAACGCCACCTTTGGAAATAAAGCAGTTAAAACCTCATCGTTATATCCCACTTCAAGAAACAAATACCCATCATCAGTTAAATAATCTGCTGCTTGTTGAAGAATTTTAATGGGTAACTCCATACCTTGATATCGACTGACCAAAGCCATTTTAGGCTCATGAACAAATTCTTTGGGTAAACCCAAGTATTCCTCTTCCGCAATATAGGGTGGATTGGAAACAATCAGGTCATATCGTTGTTGCACTTGTGCAAATAAATCAGACTCTATACACTTCACTCTTTTATTAAGTTGTAAGTCGTTTGTATTTTCAATAGCAAGACTCAATGCTGCGGTACTGAGGTCAATTAAATCAACTTGAACAGCAGGAAAATAATGTGCAATGGCTAAGCCGATACAACCTGAACCTGTACACAAATCCAATACATTTACTGATCCATCCAAAGACAACCAAGGACTGAAACCTTTATCAATCAATTCAACAAAAGGTGAACGAGGTATCAATGCACGCCGGTCAATTTTAAATTTCAGTCCTGCAAATACTGAAAAACCCACCAAATATGCCATGGGGCATCTCTGCTGAACTCGCTGTTTTAAAATTGACTCAATTTGTAGTTTATATTTGTCATCAACACGGGTTTCAGCCAATTGATTCAGGCTCTGAAAATCGACATTGAAAACATGCATAAACAGAAGAACCACTTCATCTTCAGCCAACGCAACACCATGTCCATAAAATACATCTTGCTCATCTAAAAAAGAGACAGCTTGATTGAATAAATCTTTAATTAAATGTGCCAATTATTTCACCCAATGAGGTTACCAATCAAAAAAAGAGATACAATGCACTTTTTTGATGATGAGGTCAATGGTTTAAAAAGCTTTATGATTAGTTATTATATGAAAACAACAATTCTCACTCTGGTACTTTATTTATTCTTAATAAGTTGTGGCAATGACAATGATAACAACACCACTTCTTTTAAATCATTAAAGTTATTCCCCGAAGGTAAATCATTCTCTGGTTTTCAGTTGACATCAAATCATGGCAAAACGTGGCATGCAGATGATTTCAAAGGAAACTATTCCATTGTTTTTTTCGGTTACACCAACTGCCCTGACATTTGCCCAACAACTTTACTGGACATGCAAAAAATTGATAAACAGCTAAAGACCAGTAAAATCCCCCGCCCTAACTTTGTTTTTATCTCAGTTGACCCTGATCGTGACACACCGGATGTACTCAATGATTACATCAATTATTTCAATCCTGAATTTAAAGCATTAACAGGTGATCAAGCCAATATTTTATCAATTGCTTCACAATTGGGTGTGGCTTACCACGTTGCAGACCATGAAAAAGATGATTTAGTTTATGATGTGGATCATGCTTCAGCGTTATTTGTCATTAACCCTCAAGGTGAAAGAATTGGTATTTTTTCCGCACCACACGACGTCAATGTTCTGATAGCTGACATTAAATTATTAATGGAAAACTCATGAAATCAATCTCAATACTGTTCCAATATATCTTGCCTCATCGTTTGTTATCAAGGTTAATGCATTTCTTAATGCGCATTCAATACAAGCCAATCAAAAATTTCACCATGAACAAAATGATTAAGTCATTCAACATCAATATGGATGAAGCAATATCGAAAAACTTTGATGATTACAAACATTTCAATGCATTTTTCACTCGGGCATTAAACCCCAATTGTCGCACCATTGATCCATCAAGAGACAGCTTGGTCTCCCCAGTAGATGGTGTCATTTCACAAATGGGTAAAATTAATGCTGACAGAATACTTCAAGCCAAAGGCCATTACTACACCATAAAAGACTTACTGGCTACTCAAATGGATTCTGATTACATTAATGGACAATTTATAACGATATACCTATCACCCAAAGATTACCACCGTTTACATGCACCTGTCGATTGCGAAATAAAACACCTGCGTCATGTACCTGGGCGCTTATTCAGCGTTGCTGACTGGACCACTCAAACAATACCTCGATTATTTGCTCGTAATGAACGATTGGTAAATACGTTACAAACCAGTTTTGGTAAAATGGCTTATGTCTATGTAGGCGCCATCATGGTTTCAAGTATTGAAACTGTATGTAACGGCGTGATAACACCCCCATATGCAAAACAAGTCACTGATTTGCTACCTCAAGGACAAACTACTTATAAAAAAGGTGAAGAAATGGGCCGATTTAATATGGGTTCAACTGTGGTTTTGTTGTTCCCCAAAGACACCATCACTTTCGAACCAGAACTCAGCGTAGGTTCAACACTTAAGCTGGGAGAGAAAATCGCCACAATTCATTGAATTTTCATTCAAGTTATTGGTCATATACATCATGAAATACATCACTACATTAAAAATCACACTGTTGACACTCTTTACTGTCAGCGCCTTCAGTGCACATACGCAAACATCTCAATTGTTACCTGAAGCCAATCGAGACTTTGAATTTGATTATGAAACCACAGAACCCATAGCATTCAAAAGTTTTGAGGAAGCAGCCTCTTGGGCTGATGTGGTTGCTGTTGCTCAAGTTCTCAATGTTGATTACATAAAAACCAGAGATTTGAATGCACAAGGCCAAGCCTTTTTAACAGTTAGGGTACCCTACAAAGGCGTAAAAAAGAACGACATGCTGATTGTTAGCGCCAAAGGTTTTGAGGAACAAGTGTGTTATTACCCAGATCGAATTGAAGAAGGTGAAAGGTTTTTGGTGTTTTTAAAAAACAGCGCCAATGAAGGTGAATACCATGGCTTTAAGCCCTGGTGTCAATTACAGGTGTTATTAACCGACACTGGAGAATACGCCCTCAGATATCCCATGGACACAAACATAAAAGTTGCACCTGAGCTAATTAAAGAAATCAATTATAACGATCCACATGCAGTCATTGATGCCACTGATTGGACCAGCATCAGTCGAGAACAACACCAACAAAAATTTTCCACCAACTTGAAAGAAGACAGTGACATGTTCCAAAAGTATTTTTATCTCATATACCAGCAAGGCATCATGCTATATGAAGTCAGAAAGCTCATGAAAATCACCACACAACCAAGAATCAGTTCCAAACAAATGTAGCTGAGCTGACAAGATTCAGCATGAGATCATACGATACTGATGTTACCGATAGGTTTACCATGAGCTACATGGTGGCTTGACTTGAACCATAATAAATCAATTAAACCACTAATTTATTGAAACCCTCATCTGATGTAAATCATCAAAAAAGCAACTGCCAAACCTATGGTGTTCAGTACAAACAATGCAGTTAATTTTTTTACTATATTCACGTTTTATTAAGCAAATTAGCTGTATCATGCACACACTTTAAAACAATATAATTAGCCATGAAACAAATTACATTACTGTTCTTAACCGTGTTTATTTTTTCCGCTTGCACCACTTCAGATCCGTATACAGGGGAACAAAAAGTTCGCAAAAGTGTTAAATACGGCGCAGCTGGTGCCATTGTGTGTGGTTTAATTGGTGCCACCAGAAATTCAAAAAGTGCCAGAAATGCAGCTGCAGGGTGCGCGGCCATTGGTGCAGGTGTTGGCGCATACATGGACCATCAAGAAGCTGAACTTCGCCGCGAACTCCAGGGAACCGGTGTTCAAGTCGTTCGTGATGGCAATCAAATACAACTCATCATGCCCAGCAACATCACATTCAACACTGATGAATATAACATTAAGAGTAGCTTCTTTCCCAGTCTCAATTCTGTGGCAAAAGTGCTTTATAAATACAAAGACACTAATCTGGATGTGATTGGCCATACTGATTCTGTAGGAAAAGATGATTACAACCGTGAATTAAGTTATAAGCGAGCCTACAGTGTTGCAGATTACTTGGTAGCTCAAGGCATACCAGGAAATCGCCTGTCACCTTTGGGCATGGGCGAATCTCAACCTATAGCAGATAACAACACCGAGTTTGGCCGCAGCCAAAACCGAAGGGTTGAGTTATATATAACAGCTATTGAATAATACCAGAGATTCATAGTCAGCTACAAACCCAACCCATAACAACATGGGTTGGATTATTCTCCGACCAATATATCACAGCGTGTAAATGCACTTTCATCTTGTGCAAGAACACGTTTCAATTGAGGCAATATTTGCTCCATTTTATCTTTCAAGCTCCAAGGTGGGTTAATAATCCACATACCAGATCCTGTCATGCCATATAATTCAGAATCAGCCGTTACCGAAAGCTCAAAACGTTGGATATTTTTGATACCACTGCTGACCCACTGTTGATCAATCTCATTAATGCGAGCCCTCTCCACCACTGGATACCAAATGGCATATACGCCTGTAGCAAATTTTTTATGTGCTTTTACCACTGCATCAATCATGGTTTGGTATTCAGTTTTGATTTCATAGGATGGATCTATCAGCACCATACCTCGCCTGCTAACTGGTGGTAAAGCTTTCAACAAACCTTGATAACCATCAATATTCAGCACCTGAAAACGAACATCATTTTTCATCACATGATTTAATTTCAAAAAATCGGTAGGATGAAGCTCGTGAACTCTGGCACGATCTTGTTCCCTGAGGACATGTTGCGCTATCAATGGCGAACCAGGGTAACAAGCCAAACCACCATCATTAAAACGCTTGATGACAGATAAATATGTCTCTAATTCCGGAAAGTCTTGAATTAAAACACGCTCAATTCCATCTCTAAACTCCAAAATCTTATGAGATGCAGCAGAAGTTAAGTCGTACATGCCAGCACCTGCATGTGTATCTATATAAAAATAGGGTTTGGCCTTTTTATTTAAATACATCAGTATTTCAATCAACACCATGTGTTTAAGCACATCTGCATGATTTCCTGCATGATAAGCATGACGATAACTCAACATAATAATTCATCCCCAAATATACAAAAAAAGGCCACATATAGTGACCTATAAAATTAAGTTAGACCTGTGTTTTTTATTTTTTGATAAAACGTCTTGTGAAAATCAATGACATCATTCCCAATACTATCAACCCATAAAAATTTAAAGAAGGAACCACTGTAGGTTCAGCTGTTTGACCATAAATAACGAAGGGGAGACCTTGTTGTGACGATGTGCCAGTGTCTACCAAAGGTACAAACGCGGCTCCTGCTAATGACTGAAGGGCATTCCCGGTCGTTAATTGGCCATTGATGGTGATTGGTGGCGCCCAAGGACCTGAAGCACCTGAACCATCGGCTTGCCAGTCCAACCAATAAGTGCCTGGACTAAGGGTAATTCCCACAGCCACATTACTGACTGCAACTTGTCGGTTAGTCGCACCCAATGTCGTTTCTGTAACTCTTTGAATGCCTGAATAAGCAGTTGATGTCATGATATTGGTGACAGTGTCCCCAAAAACAACATTACTTCCTGGCTCGCCAGGAACACCATCCCATATTTGTAAATTTATTGCTGTGATGGTAGATGCTGTTTCATTGGTTTGGTATGCAAAAAAATCAATTGATTCAATTTCCCAGCCATTTCCCGTCACACTAAAGTCATCAGCCACCCTGTTGTCATTTATGACTTGATGTCCATAGCCTATTAAAGTATGTCCAAGTGTATTACTCTGCAACACACTTTCATCATCGCCTCCAGCACCTGTACCTGGGCTGTTTACCAATGGTCCATTGTTATACAGTTCAACACCACTGCCTCCATAAACATAAACATTGCTATTGACAGCAACTGGACCACCAACTTCAGATAACGCATCACCAATATCTTCTGAACTTTGAGCCCATGAAACTGTTGTCATGACTATTAAGGTAAAAACAAAAACGCTTTTCTTCATAATTTTCCCTTGCAAATAAAAATAGAATTAATTCCAATCCAAATATTATTTTAACCTGACAATAAAATCAATGCATCTTGTTAAATAAATACAACGGCATTTCCATATAACTTTAATTCACCCAACATAAGTTTTACATAAAGCCAGCTCTAAATACTAAAAAAGCCAAGGGTTAAAAAACACTTGGCTTTCATATCAAAATTTCAATTTATGCTTTATTTAAACACGCTTTCAATAGGTACAATATGAACATCTTGATTATTTAAACCCATTTTATAATCTTGAATTATCACATCTTCAGCCATCAAAGATTCTGGCTTTTCAGAGTTATAAACCATAGATGAAGTGGTGTCATTAACCAATCGATTTTTCATGTCATTGGCATCTTTGGTAATAAATACAAATTGCATGTTGTCCATTTGCAAATGTTTCTTAATGACTGAGTTAACTTGTTCTAAAGTCAAATCAGCCAAACCATTCTTAACCAACTCTATAAAACCATCAGTTCCATAAAAATCACTGTCCATCTGATATCCCAAAACACGATCTTGTCCTTTAAGTAGAAGACCAGCATATTTAGATAAAAAGGCTTTGGTTGCTGTGAATTGCTCTTCAGTCAAACCATTCTTAATTAATTTTTCCAATTCATACATTGCAGTTCTGGTGGCAAAATGTGCATCAGTATTGGAACGTAATGGCCTCAACCAAATTTGAAATATCTGTTCCTTACGACCTAAATTGGCTGCCGGTTGAGTGCGGTACATGCCAGCAGGGAAATATTCAATATAAGCGTAATCACCATAATTCATACCACGTGCTTCACGTATACGTTGATACAAAAATGAATTCGAGTTTCTGTGCTCCCCGAGGAATGAACGAACCAACCACAATGCAACCCAATCAGGGTGAGAACGATTAACTTCAATTGGAAATCCAAAGGAAACAGCCGTTGGCATGGTTTGTTTCTCTACTATTGTCACATGTCTGCCCTTCAATTCAGGTGCTTTATCAATGCTGACTTTAGCAACACCTTGGGGTTGTAATTCCTTGGTAATACGTGCCAACATCATTTGTTTCAGACTTTCATCTAAATGCCCTGTAATTCCAACATTTAAATTACTTTGAGTTAATTGTTGCAGGTAAAAGGTTTTAACATCATCCAAAGTGATACTTTCCAAATCAGTCACTTTACCTAAATTCAATGCCCCATATGGATGCCCTTTATAAATCTGCTGGTACAAAACCTCTTTACCCAATTCTTCGTCATTGTTCTGTTTTAAGTCTGTCTGAATATTATTAATTTGTTGGTTTTTCAAACGTTTGAAGTCATCTTCACGAAACCCAGGGTTAAGCAAACTCTCAAGAACCAAATCAAGCCATTGTGAAGCTTTTTCCCTGTGCACCCGACCTGATAAGGCTGTCATTTCTTTATCCACTTGTGATGAAAAATAGGCAGCCATTGGCAACATCTCTTTTTGAATGTCTTTAATTGATTTAGAAGCAGACCCACCATTGGTAAGCATCGATGCCGTTAATGCTGCCAAACCTTTTTTACCCTCAGGGTCTTGGGCTGATCCTGTATTGAACAGAAAGTTGATGTCAACAATGTCACTGTTATTACTCATATCAGTCACTTGAAACAACGGTTTTAATGGTTTATTGGCTTTTTCAACCCTGGTAGCAAGGCTGAAGTCATTTTCAATGCCATCTATTTTTTCAGCTTGTGCCAATGTCACCATGATACGACCATTATCAACTAAATATTTATTTGCAGCCCACTTCACATCTTCAACGGTAACTGCATCCAGTTGTGCATATTGTTGGTTAATAAATTCAGGATCACGGTTATATTGAACCACCGATGCCAACATGTCACCAATGGCTTCTGAATTATCCAAAGCATTGGCAAACCCATATCTAGCCGCAGATTTAATGTCATTTAATTTATTGTTATCAGGTGTTTCAGTGCGCGCAGCGACAATGGTCTCTAACATGGCATTTTTTACATCAACATAGTTATCTGCTGACGTCAAACGAGCCAAAATATAAATTAAACCAGGGTCTTTACTGTCAGGATTATAGAAAAACAAAGCATCTGCTAACTGACGGTTCACCACCAAATCTTGATATATATCCGAGTTTTGACCAAAGTACACCTCGCCCATCATGTCTATCGCTGCTTTGTCTTTTACAGATGGGTCAGCTGAAGTACCTCTGAACACCAATCCAAACATAGGCAATGTTTGAGAATCCCACTCAATGTGATGGTACTGACTACCTTTGGCTGGAGGCTCAACAGGAATGTCAACATCATAGTTACCACGTTCCCAATCTCCAAAATATTTACGCACCAATTCATGGGTATGTTCTACATCCACATCACCCACTACTATGACAGCAGCTTTTTCAGGTCGATACCAACGATCGAAAAACTGCAATGAGTAATCCATTTGATTGGGCATGTCTTCAATGTCTTTAAGAAAACCCATCGTGGTATGACTGTAGGTGTGCTTTTGGTATGCATTTTTACGTACCGTTTCAAATAATTGACTGAAAGGACTTGCACTGTTTTTCAAGTATTCACCTTTAACAGCCAAAGCTTCTGTTTTGAATTGAGCTTCTGAATACTTTAAATTTTTAAATCGATCAGCCTCTAACTTCAACATTAAATCCAAATCTTCATTAATGAACGTTACGTGGTAGTTGGTATAATCATCGGTTGTGTATGCATTCTGATCAGCACCCACTTCTTTTAACATTGCGCCATATTGCTCTTGCGAATAATTTTCTGTACCACGAAACATCATGTGCTCAAAAAAATGTGCGAAACCAGACTTGCCAGGCTCAACTTCATTTCTTGACCCTGTTTGAACGGGAATTTGTAATGAAACCACACCTGGGTAGTCTGTCTTCACCACAATAACCTTCAACCCATTATCTAAAGTGCGCATGTCATAAGGCTGTGTAAATACACGAGTGTCTGTAGAACCTTCTACAGCATTGTCTGTCTGTTTAATTTGTTTTGTTGGTGCACATGCAGTCAACAAAAGCAAACTAGTTACAGTAAAAAATACTTTCATAGTTACCACCAGTTTTAAATTCAATCTATTCATATAAATGTCACCAAACCAACTCAAAAACAAACTCAGGTTTAGCATTTGCATCAAATTCTAACGCAACACACAGCGTTATCATAGTGACTAAAGTTACATTCATTATATGTAACGTATTAATTTCACTAATGTTACTAATGGCGATTTTGCCTCACTGACAATCGGTTATAATAGCCCTTTTAAATTGACGGTTTATATACTCATTATGAGCGAATTAAAACTCAGTAAAGTGGTGGTTTATGGTTTAGGTGCCATGGGACGCCCTATGGCCAGAAACTTAAAGGAGCACGGCTTACTTCTTGGTGTAAAGAATCGCACTGAAGGCAAAGCCATGGCACTCATAAACGAACTCGATTTAGCAGAATTTGAAGATGATGAAGACATGTTCTCACAAGCAGACTGCGTGTTAACTTGTGTATCGGCTGATGATGATTTAAAAACTGTTGTTCATGACTTCATTGATCAGCTTCAACCCGGTTCTGTAGTCATTGACTGCTCTACCGTAAGTCCAAACACAGCCAGGACTTTAGCAGATGACCTGGCCTCAAAAGGCATCAGCTTTATGGACGCCCCAGTTTCAGGAGGGGTTGAAGGCGCTAAAAAAGGCTCATTATCCATAATGGTGGGGGCAGAAAAAGAGCAATACAAAAGAGCCTCTGATGTTTTTTCAGCCATTGGCAGCCAAATCACACATATGGGGCGGGTGGGCCAAGGTCAAGCCACCAAAGCAGTCAATCAAGTGATGGTCGCAGGTGTCGCACAAGCTGTGTGTTCAGCGCTTGCATTGGCAGAAAAATGTAATTTAGATTTAAAAAAAGCCATAGAAGTACTCAGTGCTGGTGCTGCAGGAAACTGGTTCCTTGAAAACCGGGGAAACACCATGGTTAATGATGAATTTAACGTTGGTTTCAAGTTGAATTTATTACATAAAGACTTAAAAATTTGTCAATCAACCCTGAAAGAGTTTAATGCCACCCTACCATTAGTTGAAGAAAGCATTGCTGATTACGCCCAACTCATGGCAATGAATCATGGCGATGAGGACATCTCAGCTTTGATTCGATTAAAACGCCAATTATTGACCCCAACAGACAGTGAGTAATAATGAATAACAAAACAACACATTTTGGTTTTAAAGAAGTTCCCACTGAAGAAAAAGAACACTTAGTAGGAGAAGTATTTACATCTGTTGCGGGCAAATATGACCTAATGAACGACATGATGTCAGCCGGTGTTCACAGACTGTGGAAGCGCCATTTTGTTAGTACCAGTGGCATTCATGAAGGCGATTTGGTTTTGGACTTGGCTGGTGGCACAGGCGACATTGCTAAACTTTTGATGCCACAAATAGGCACAACAGGCAAAGTGTTGATTGGCGACATTAACCAAGCCATGTTAGATGTAGGTTATGACCGGATGATTGATGCGGGTTTTCATGGTCGTTTTAAATGCATCCAAATGAATGCCGAACAACTCCCATTTGAGGACAACTCAATCGATGCCATCACCATGGCATTTGGCTTAAGAAACGTAACTAACAAGCAAAAAGCACTCAACGAAATGCACCGAGTACTAAAGCCCAGCGGCAAAGCGCTGGTATTAGAATTTTCCAAAGTCAATAACAGCATACTTAAACAGTTGTATCATTTTTATTCATTCAAAGTACTCCCAGAAATAGGCCATTGGGTTGCTAATGACAAAGATTCATATCAGTATTTAGTGGAATCCATTGAACAACACCCTGACCAAGAGACTCTTAAGAACATGTTTGAACAAGCCGGAATGGAAATGTGCAGCTTTGAAAACTTGTCCGGAGGTATTGTTGCTATACACAAAGGCTATAAAATATGACCAAAGAAACCAACTCAGTATTGGCTCGAATCATGACCACAGCCATTCAAAAAATAATTAAATTTGATAAAAATGCTGTCAAAAAACTCAAGCCATTGGCTGGAAAAAAGGTCAAAATCAACATCCAGCCCATTGATCAATCGGTCGTGCTTTTAATTCATGAAAACACATTAGAAGTCAACACCAATTCAGATATTGAAGTCGATACCACCATCAGCGGCAAACCCACTGCATTGTTCGCCATGAGCACCAACCAGCACATTGCTGGCTTAGATGGTGTTACCATAAATGGAGATGCCACTACTGGACAGTTTATTGCCGATTTTTTAAAACAACTGAAACCAGATTGGGAAGATATGTGGTGTGATTTATTAGGAGAAGGCCCTGGCTATCATGTTTCACAAATAATGAACCATATACATCAATTTGGAACTGGTCTTGTGACTTCATTAAGTAACAGCAGCAAAGAATTTCTAACTGAAGAAAGTAGAGAACTTATTTCACCACATGAAATGGAGGATTTTCTAGATTGTGTTGATGACCTTAAATCAGACCTGGTTAGAGTTGAAAGAAAATTAGCTCGTATTCAAGACCAAGCATGAAACTATTTAGATTAATAAAAATTACTCACACCCTGGCATCCTATCGAATCACTCAATTGATTCCAGGAAAAGGCATCAATTTATTCAGATTAATTAACCTCATGGCACCCTTCGGTCAAAAAGGCCTGAAGCAAATGTCACCAGGTGAACGAGTCCGTGGCGCTTTGGAATCCTTAGGACCTATATTCATCAAATTGGGCCAAACACTCTCAACCAGACCTGATTTAATTCCTGTAGAAATCGCGCAAGCATTAGAAAAACTACAAGACGATGTGGAACCCATTTCATGGCAACAAGCCAAAGATGTGGTTCAGTCTCAACTTTCACGCGATTTATTGGATCAATTTATTGAGGTAATAGAAACACCATTGGCTTCAGCATCTATCGCTCAAGTCCATGCTGCCACGCTAAAAAATGGAGAGGAAGTGGTTATTAAGGTGTTGCGGCCAGGCATTGAAAAGAAAATCACACGTGATGTTCAACTGATGCAAGCTGTGGCAAAATTAGCCAAGAAACACTTGAATCCAGGAGTACAGGTTGATCCTACTGAAATAGTTTCTGAATTTGAAAAAACCATTTATGATGAATTGGACTTACAGCGGGAAGCTGCCAACGCCTCTGTACTGAAAAAAAATTTCAAACACTCAAAAGACATTTACATACCAAAAATTTATTGGGATTATTGCAAGGAAAAAATCTTGGTTCAGGAGCGCATCCATGGCATTTCAATTAAAGATTTTGACGGCTTAAAAGCCGCACAAATCAATCTCAAAAAACTGGCTGAAAAAGGCATAAAAATATTTTATACCCAAGTATTTCGTGACAATTTTTTCCATGCGGACATGCACCCAGGAAATATTTTCATCAACCCGAACAATCCAGAAGACCCTCAAATCATGCTACTTGATTTTGGCATCTGTGGCTCCTTACCTAAAGGACATCGTGTAGATTTAGCCAATAATTTCATGGCCTTTTTTAAGCAAGATTACCGACGTGTAGCAGAATTGCACATCGAATCAGGCTGGGTACCAGCTGACACCAATCTAGAAGACCTGGAGTCAGCCACAAGAACAATTTGTGAACCTTACATGGCTCGCCCCATAGAAGAAATATCCTTTGGTGAAGTGATGCTCAAAACATTTCAAATGGCCAAACGATTCAAGCTAATCATTCAGCCAGAATTAATCTTATTACAAAAAACATTACTTAACGTTGAAGGCATAGGAAGACAGCTTTATCCTCAACTGGATATTTGGCAAATTTCAGAACCCATATTACGTGATATCATGAGAGATCATTATGGCCCACAACAATCCATAGAAAAATTCAAAGAAAGCTTACCTAAATGGATTGAACAAGCCACTGAAGCCCCCATGCTGTTACACCAACTTTTGTCTAAACAAGTGAAACCATTGCCTAGGCATTTAAAACTTGAACAACAAAGAAACAGACAAACCGCTCAACAAGAAGTGAAAAAAAATCGATTGGCCATATTAGCCGCAGGAGGCCTCGTTGCCACGGCCCTTTTGTATGCATTGGATGAAACCAGTACTTGGGTAACTGGCGTCCCAAACTCTGCTCTGGTAGCTGCCTTTTTGAGTGCTGTATTACTCAGAAAATCGATGAAATAGAAATCCATATTTGTCTCGCTAAAACCATTCAATGAACGACACATACATTGAGTTGATTTTTATCAAGTAAAAGTTCTACAATAAATGTTAAGCTAATCTTTAATTAATAATGGGTGTTTTATCATGTATCTTTATAACAAAACTGTTGTGGCCATTGACCCTTGTGTTGATTCAGATGAATTGATAAAAAAAGCCATTGCCATCACTGCAGATAAGAAAAACATTGTATTACTTCATGTCATGGAAATCATGTGTGCCTTACCAACAGCACCTTATGCACCCGTTGTTATAGACACCAGTCAAATTGAATCACAGGTCAAAGATTCAACCATTAAACACATGAAAGCTTTAGTTGCAAAGCATGCTTTACCTGATAATGCTTTTAAAATACTGTCAGGCAGCACCACAAAAGAAATCAAAGTATATGCCGATGAAAATGACATAGATGCCATCGTTATTGGCTCTCACGGAAGACATGGCTTAGGTTTACTATTGGGCTCAACTGCTACAGGTGTTATTCATGGCAGTCAATGTGATGTTTTGGTGGTCAGATTGAAAAGTTGATTTTAATTTTCTCCCTCATTAAATTACAGCCAATTCATTGTTGACCCAATATGAAACTTGCATCATTCAAATAATCACTTCACTGGGTATTTTTACAAAATTGAGTTAAAATATTAAATGTTTTTTTCCCATGAATTGGTTTGAACCCCATTAAAGTTGTCACTTATAACATTCACCGCGCCATTGGTTTGGACCGCAAATTTGCGCCACAAAGAATCATCCAAATTCTGAAAAATTTTGATGCGGACGTGGTCATGTTACAAGAGGTTGATGAAGGCGTCCCTCGCTCTAATGAGCTTAATTTAGCTGAAGTTTTGGCCACTGCTTGTGATTACCCCTATTTTGCCTTAAGTCATAATGTGACTTTAAAGAAAGGTCATTATGGCAATGCCACTCTGAGTCGTTTTCCTATCGTAAAACAAAGCAACATTGATTTAACTGTTACTGGCAAAAAGAAACGTGGCTGTCAGCATACCACACTAAAAATTAGCAACTCAAAAACTGACTTTCAATACCTTGAAGTGTTCAATTTACATTTGGGGTTATCGGCCAAAGAACGACAAAAACAAGCAGGTATTTTGTTTAAATCTAAAACCTTTAATCAAATTGATATTGAACAACCTTGCATCATAGCTGGAGATTTTAATGATTGGCGCTCTATGCTAAGGGCTCTGTTCATCATTGGTAAAGACTTCGAATGTGCGACTGATAAAACATCACACCGAGGCAGTGAAATAGCCATGAAAACTTTCCCCTCTTTTGCCCCTCGTGGTAGTTTAGACCGCATTTATTATCGTGGCAGTATGACATGCACTCATGTCAGCTCCACTAAAATGAATGTAGCCAAAGTTGCCAGTGATCATTTACCAGTGACTGCTACTTTTCAAATTACAGCTGATAGTTGAGTAGCCATATTCAAGACAAATCAAGCCTTAAATGGTCATTAATTTCATCAACAAATCCTGAATCAACACCCGCTTTTTGAGCAAATTCTGGCCATTGTTTCACTTGTTTAATCACTGTATCAATTATCTCATTGGCTTCACGAAAATTACTGATAGCCTGCCCCACTTGTAACAAATCATCGCGGTTAAAATGATCACGTTTTCCATTGATGCTCAACTGATGAGAAGAAACCCAAGGTGAGTTGGCCTTATAACTGTATGCCACATCAAAAGCAGGTGATAAACGCCATGGCGATTGGATGTCTTTTTTTAAAAAACCAAAATTTTTACTGTGATCATCGTGATTCCTCGCAACCACATTAAATACCATACGTCGAAACAACTCAATGGCATCAGCCCTTGGTAACCGCAACGCCCTGGCAACAGACAGCAGCTCTTCATAGCTGAATGCTCCAGGTCTTTTGAAGTCAGCATGTGCCATTCCACATAAGGACAAATAATGGCATTTGTGGTTTCCCACACGATCAAAACGCTTGGTCATAAAATGAGCACGTTCTCCCTCAAGTAATAACTCACAATCTGCCATATCAATCCCAGCCTCCTGAGCCATCAAGTAATATGCATATTCCATGCGGCCATAACCTTGTGGGTCTCCAAAAGTCTCAACTCCCAGTTTACGCTCGGTAACACCGTCAAATTTCATCAAATAATGCTCAAAGCCACTGGGTGCATCAACCTGACCCGATCTTATTTGTGTGCGGTCTTTATTAATGGCAATCACTGCTTTGGCTCTGGCACCTCCAGCTGACGTACCTACTTGCAATATAGCTTGCATAGCATCACTGTGTTCGCCATGGTCTATCTTGGTGGTTAAGCCTGCACGTTGGTCAAGAATATTTTGGGCCATGCTAATTAATGAAGACATTGCCAAATGGTCATTATAATCAACACCACGGTCTATCATTGGCATAAATTCCAATGCCCCCATGCCTCTGGTGCCTGTATACAATAAACGTTCAACAGGTGAAAAAGAATGAATATCTCGCCCCTGTCTAGCCAACCAAGCATTAATAACCGCATTACCAAAATCATCAGGCAAAGCATCTGCAAATACCCCAGGTAAACCATGAAATGTCTCAGGATTTAACTCAGGAAAACTGAATTTAACTTTGTTATTTGAACGTACACCTTTGACACTTGGTATCGGCATGGTTAAGGGTGCAATTTCCACCCCCAGTTTCATCCAGTTTGGCGCATATTCAAATGTGCTGATACCTGTTGTTGCATCATATGCCAGAGCGCCTACCAAATGACCCCACATCCGAACCTCTGCAAGGTGGTTATTCACCAATCTAACTCCGCTTCATTTTCTATTTGTAGTGCGTGTTCAGCAGCATCTCTTTGGCCGCCACTTGCTCGCTTTCTCTGTTTACCTTGAAGCTTAAGTTGCTCCATTGGACTGAATACAGTTTCAGGTAACAGTTGTCCCAAAACATGCAACTGTCCCAACACGCGCAATACAGCAATCACATTGATGAGCTTGGCCTCTCCCTTCTCTAAACGCCCATAACTGACACGTGACAACCCCACTTCATCAGCAACAACCTGTTGAGTCAGATTACGTTCTAATCGCAATAACTCTATACGCCGGCCCAATTCTTGAGCAACGGCTTGGTCTGACATGTCATTAAAATTCATTTTTATTAATGCTAATAATACTTATCACAATTTGTTTATACTGTTATTAATGATAACTTATTTAATCGTTATAGTCAAATCCTTCATGTTAAATTAGTGCATACTTATTTTATCATAATAAAAGATATCAATTATTATGTTCGCTTTTCTTATCACTAATTATAAATAATACACATCAAAACTTATTATTACTTAACTGATACCGCAAAACCACTCAATAGAATCAACCAAACTCTCTTCAACTTTAAGGTTTAAAAACAAGTAGTAAACCATATAATGAGCACAACATTAATCTAAATAGGCGACATTACAATGAGCACTGAAAAAGCAATATTGGCTGGCGGATGCTTCTGGGGCATGCAAGACTTGATACGAAAAATGCCGGGCGTTACAAACACCCGTGTTGGCTATACAGGTGGAGACGTAACAAATGCAACATATAAAAATCACGGCAGCCATGCTGAAGCCATAGAAATAGAATTTGACAGCAACAAACTCAGCTACCGAGAAATACTGGCTTTTTTCTTTCAAATTCACGATCCAACGACAGAAAACAGACAAGGCAATGATTTGGGAGAATCTTATCGCTCTGAAATATTTTACACCAATGAAGAGCAAAAATTGATGGCAGAAAAAACCATTAAAGACGTCGACGCATCAGGCCTATGGCCAGGAAAAGTAGTGACAAAAATATCTGCAGCCAGCCCCTTTTGGGAAGCAGAGCCAGAGCATCAAGATTACCTAGAACGTATTCCCAATGGATACACATGCCATTTTGCACGCCCTGATTGGGTGTTACCAGAAAGCAAATAAACGAACGGTCAATCCGAATTCGCAATTAATGAATTAAATTCTAAGTTAACAAAAATACAAATGAAGATAAGGCCATATCACAGGCCTTATCTTACAACCAATCAAAATCATCACCCCAAAAAAGGATAACGGTAATCATTTGGCGGCACAAATGTTTCTTTAATGGTTCTCGGTGACAACCAACGGTATAAGTTTAATGCACTTCCAGCTTTGTCATTGGTGCCAGATGCTCGACCACCACCAAATGGCTGTTGCCCCACAACTGCACCTGTAGGTTTGTCATTGATATAAAAATTACCAGCAGCATTTCTTAATCGATTGGTCATGTGATTAATCATGTATCGATCTTGAGCAAAAATAGCGCCTGTTAATGCATAAACAGAACCTTGGTCACACAAATCTAAAGTCTGCTCTAAATCGGCTTCATCATAAACATAAACAGTTAACACGGGCCCAAATATCTCTTCTCTCATGGTCTTAAAATCAGGGTTACTGGTTACAATTACTGTAGGTTCAACAAAATAGCCCTCAGACTTATCACATCCACCACCAACAATCACTTCAGCATCAGCATCTTGACTTGCATAATCAAGGTAACTTTTAATTTTATCAAATGAACGCTCATCAATAACAGCATTTATAAAATGACTGAAATCTCGAGTAGAGCCCATTTTGAACGATTTAACATCCTCAACCAACTGTTCTTTAACTGCTGACCACAAAGATGTAGGAATAAAGGCACGCGAAGCCGCTGAACATTTTTGTCCCTGATACTCAAAAGCACCACGCGATAAAGCCGTAGCTACTACTGCTGGATTGGCCGACTCATGTGCAAACACAAAATCTTTACCACCCGTCTCACCCACCAATCTGGGGTAAGAATGATAACGTCCTATGTTGCCACCTACTTCAGCAAAAATATGCTGAAAAGTTGGGGTTGATCCCGTAAAGTGGACACCAGCCAACTCAGGCCTTGGCAACAAGGCCGCACCAGCGACAGGACCATCTGCTGCAACCATATTAATCACACCATCAGGCAATCCAGCTGCCTTAAATACTTGCATAATTACATAAGCAGACAACATCTGAGTACCAGAAGGCTTCCAAACCACAGTATTCCCTAACATCGCAGGTGTGGCAGGTAAATTACCTGCAATGGCTGTAAAATTAAATGGTGTGATGGCCATAACAAATCCTTCTAACGGACGCCAATCAAGCTGATTCCACACACCTGGTGAGGAAACGGGTTGCTGTTCCATGATTTGCTGATAAAACGCAGCGTTGAATCTAAGAAAATCAATTAATTCACATGCAGAATCAATTTCAGCCTGATAACAATTTTTAGACTGACCATGCATGGTAGCAGCATTAATGATGTTTCTGTAAGGCCCTGCAATTAAATCAGCCGCTTTAAGAAATACCGCAGCACGAGATTGCCATGGCATAGCTGCCCAATCACTTTGCGCCTTTATGGCTGCATCAGCTGCTTCATTGAGCTCTTTTTCACCACCCACATGAGATACTGCCAGAATGTGTTGATGATTGTGTGGCATAACTACATTTTCAGTGATGCCAGTACGAACTTCATTACCACCTATATAACAAGGTATATCAACTTGTTCTGCAGACATGTCATCCATGGTTTTTTGTAAAGCAAGTGTATCAGCACCACCTGGGAGGTATTCACTGATGGGCTCATTTGACACTGCTGGCGTTTGTGGAATATTTGAACTGATCATGAAATTAATCTCGCAAAAGGGTGAATTATACGGGTTATTGGCTACATGAGCAAAAGCAGTGGCTTAATATTAAACCCATTCAAACACTGTGCCACTTCAAATGATGGCGCGCCTCTTAACATTTGCCGCATGATGCACCTTTACCAAGCTTCATGAATATATCCAGCATAAAAACACTGAATCTCTATGATGCATATAAGACGAACACATTAAAATAACAAACCATCCAAAGCCACTGTAAAGCCTATTAACAGGCCTTATTTAAGACATAAAAAAACCGCCCATAAGGCGGTTTTCATTAGATAAACAAATGTTTAAAACAGGTGCTCAACAGCAGCACGCTCCTCTCTAAGCTCGGCTTCAGTGGCGTCAATTCGTGCCTGTGAAAATTCACTGACTGCCAAGTCTTGAACAATCTGGTATTGACCACCTGAACAAGTAACAGGATATGAAAAAATAATGCCAGGAGCAATACCGTAACTGCCATCACTGGGAATGGCCATAGAAACCCAATCACCATCCTCTGTGCCCAAAGCCCAATTACGCATATGATCAATTGCTGAAGAAGCTGCTGAAGCTGCGCTGGACGCACCTCGAGCTTTAATAATAGCAGCACCACGTTGTTGTACAGTTGGTATAAAGTCTTCAACATACCAATTTTGATCTAAGTCTGACAACTCATTACCATTTAATTTAACCTGAGACACATCAGGATACTGGGTGGATGAATGATTACCCCATATAGTCATGCGTTGAATGTCACTGGTTTGTGTATCATATTTAGCAGCTAACTGTGCCAATGCACGGTTATGATCTAAACGCGTCATGGCGGTGAATTGTGCTGGATTGATATCAGGTGCATTCTGTTGAGCTATAAGTGCATTGGTATTGGCAGGATTTCCAACCACCAACACTTTGATGTCCTTAGCCGCATGATCATTCATGGCTTTGCCCTGTACAGAAAAAATCTTTGCATTGGCTTGTAATAAGTCACTACGTTCCATACCTGGTCCACGTGGCATGGCACCTACTAACAAAGCATAATTAGCATCTTTAAAAGCGACATTGGCATCATCTGTAGCAACCACGCCATGCAACAAAGGAAATGCACAGTCTTCTAATTCCATAACCACACCTTGTACAGCATTCATGGCTGGTGGAATTTCAAGCAAATGCAAGATAACTGGTTGGTCTGGCCCGAGCATATTACCTGCTGCAATTCTGAAAAGTAGTTGGTAGCCGATTTGTCCAGCTGCGCCTGTGACAACGACTCTGACTGGTTGTTTCATTGATGTCTCCAAATGTATTTGAATATTTAATTACCCCTCAATTAATCATCAAAACACAGATTCTCAATCTTAAAAAGAGGGTCATGGGCAGACTGGCTATTGCGTCCAATCCGATTAAAGTGATGATTAAATTACAGTAAACTATTATGAAGAACCTACTGCCAAGGTAAACCACCATCATTTCATGGCAAGATTATAACAACCACACTGGCATTTTTAAATATTAAATTATGATTAGCAATGACTGAAAAGGGTTTGCTTGATATTTGTCATGACACATGATTTGATTGAGGCATCCCATGAAAACAACTAAATCATTAAATTATCTGGCACAATCATGATGCATAAGACAATGACCAAGAAAGAGTAAAGTGTGAGAAATTGACTTTTAATTTGATGTTATTGGTCGGAACGAGAGGATTCGAACCTCCGACCCCTACAACCCCATTGTAGTGCGCTACCAGGCTGCGCCACGTTCCGAAATAACCCGCGTATTCTATCACAAAGATTTGTAATAAAAAGCAGTAAAATTATGAATTTTATGACTAGTTGATTTGTGAATTGTTACTTCAATAAATCGAGTATTTCTTCCAACTCAGCACGTGTTTGCTGGATGACCTGATAGGACTTACTGGCTTCTTTTTCAGAAACTTTTCCATTTAATTTCTGTCGCGCACCTGAAATGGTATAACCATGATCATACAACAAACTACGGATTTGACGAATCATCATCACATCATTACGTTGGTAGTACCTGCGATTACCACGTCTTTTTACTGGGCTTAAATTATCAAACTCATTTTCCCAGTAACGCAAGACATGTTGCTTCACATCGCACAAAGAAGAGACTTCACCAATGGTAAAGTATCTTTTTGCAGGGATGGGAGGCAGGGACTTATTGTGACCTTGATCCAGCATATGTTTCTATCGTATTCCTCAATTTTTGCCCTGGTTTGAACGCCACCACTCTTCTGGCAGAAATCGGAATTTCCTCCAGTGTTTTGGGGTTTCTACCAGGTCTCGATTTCTTGTCTCTAAGTTCAAAATTTCCAAAACCTGACAATTTAACACCATGACCATTTAACAGCTGTTCTTTGATGGTCTCAAAAAACACACTCACGAATTCACTGGCCTCGCGCTTGTTGAGACCCACTTCCATATATAAAATTTCTGCTAAGTCGGTTTTTGTGACTGTTTCTGTCATGTCCTTACTTCTGCGTTAAATTGCTCTGCTAAAAAGGATACCGCTTTTGATAGCAGTTTGTCTACCTCTTTATCCTCTAAAGTTCGATTATTTTCTTGAAATATCAGAGCCATGGCGAGACTTTTATATCCTTTTTCAATAGAATCACCTTTATAAACATCAAATAACCTCAGTTCAACCAACAATTCGTCATCATGATTGACACATGACTTCAAACCTTCATTGACTTGTTCCCAACTGATCTCTTCTTTAATCAGGATAGATAAATCCCTTCTTATTTTGGGAAATTTTGAAACAGCTTGCCAATGAGGCAATGAGGTGACTTGTATGGCAGCCACATCAAACTGAGCCACATACACTTCTTGTTTAATTTTCATCTGTTGACAAACTGAAGGGTGGACCTGACCGACATAACCAATCACAACACCATCACAGCATACATTTGCCTGCCTACCTGGGTGTAAGAAAGGGTGTTTTGAATTCTCATATGACAAACAACCTGGTACTGAACTTAGCAAACATTCAACATCACCTTTGATGTCAAAAAAATCTACTTTATTACTAATCTCGCCCCATTGTTCAGGTTGTGCCAACCCTGTTTTTGCTAACATCAATAAATCAGCCTGAACAACACCATGTTCATCACTAAAAGCTTTACCTAATTCAAAAAAGGCCAAATCCAAACACTGCCTGGCCACGTTTGACTTGATATTATCCAAAACACCAGGCAACAAACTGGTTCTCATCACAGCCATGTCTTTATTCAAGGGGTTAGCCAATGCAATGCTGTTAACTGATAAATCTAATGCACTCAATTGCTTTTCAGCAACAAAAGAATAATTAATAACTTCTTGATATGACATATCACTCAATTGTATTTTGATCGCATGAGTTTGACGTAAAGCCTCTGGAATCACACTGATTGCATCTGTAGAGTGAAGCCGATGTGAGGGCATTTGGTCATATCCAACCACACGCACCACTTCTTCAATTAAATCTTCTGCAATGGCTAAATCAAATCGCCAAGAAGGTGAAGTGACTGACCATTGTTGGTTTGAGAAACTACAATCAAGCCCTAAACCTTCAAATATCTGAATGACTTGCTCTTCAGGTACAGAAAAGCCTAAAACCCGATACAAATGATCAACAGACAACTTAATGGTGTGCTGTTTTGGAGTATACTGTTTAACTTGCTCCACCTTAATAGGCGCCACCTGACCACCACATATTTCAACAATTAAAGCTGTAGCGCGTTCAAGTGCAGTGACCTGTAAATCCCAATCCACACCACGCTCAAATCGCAAACCTGATTCGGTATGCACACCTAACTTTCTGGACTTACCCATGATGGTAGCAGGATCAAAATAAGCCGACTCCAAAACAATGTCTTTTGTTTCACCATTGACACCACTGTCCAAACCACCGATGACCCCTGCCACTGCCAGTGTTTTACTTTGATCCGCAATGACTAAAAATTCTGACGTTAATTTGGCTTCTGATTGATCAAGTAAAGTGATTTCTTCACCTTCTTTTGCCATTCTTACCACAATACCGCCATCGATTTTTGCAGCATCAAAAGCATGCATGGGCTGACCCAGCTCCAACATCACGTAATTGGTAACATCAACCACAGGGTGTATAGACTTGATACCACTGCGCCTGAGTTTTTCTTTCATCCATAAAGGCGTTGTCTTTGAATTATCAATACCTTTAATGATTCGACTACCATAGACTGGACATTGTTGTGGCGCTTCCAGCTTAACTTCAACACAATCTTCAAAAGTGGCTTTCACAGCAGTGAACACAGGTGGCTTTATTGGCAGTTGATTCAATGCAGCCACTTCTCGCGCTATACCACGCAAACAAAAACAATCCGCTCTGTTAGGTGTTAAATCAATTTCAATGATTTGATCATTGACCTGAAGGTATTCCCTTACATCAACACCAACAGGCGCTTGTGCATCAAATTCAATGATTCCATCTGATTCTTGACTGATGCCAAGTTCAACCTCAGAACACAACATACCATGAGATTCAATACCACGGAGCTTAGATTTTTTTATTTTAAAATTACCAGGTAATACAGCACCAATTTTAGACAATGCAGTTTTTAAACCCACTCTGGCATTAGGAGCACCACACACTATTTGTAATGTTTCGCTTCCAGCATTCACTTGACACACTTTTAACTTATCTGCATCTGGGTGCTTTTCGCAAGCAATAATTTCAGCCACGACAACACCCGAAAACTCACCAGCAGCAGGTTCAACACCATCCACTTCTAAACCCAACATGGTTAACTGCTCCATCACATCAAGTGTTGAGATGTCATAGTTGACCCATTCTTTTAACCAATTTTCACTGAATTTCATTTACGGCCTCCTTACGACTGAAATTGGCTCAAGAAAGCCATGTCATTTTCAAAAAAGTTTCTCAAATCCTGTACACCATATCGCAACATGGCAAAACGCTCTACACCAAGACCAAATGCAAACCCAGTGTACTTATCTGGATCGATACCGCCGGAACGCAACACATTAGGATGAACCATGCCACAGCCTAATACTTCTAACCAATCAATACGGCCATCTTCTTTTCTCCACTCAACATCTACTTCTGCAGAGGGTTCTGTAAAAGGAAAATATGAAGGCCTCAATCGAATTTTTAAATCATCCTCAAAAAAGGCATTAACAAACTGATTCAATACGCCTTTCAATGAAGCAAAAGTGACATGCTCACCTATTACCAATCCCTCAACCTGATGAAACATGGGTGTGTGAGTTTGATCCGAATCACTGCGATAGACTTTACCTGGTGCAATGATTTTTATTGGCGGCTTCATGGTCTTCATGGCTCTGACTTGAACTGGTGAAGTGTGGGTTCTTAACAAATGACCATCCGGAAAATAAAACGTATCATGCATGGCTCTTGCTGGGTGATGCGCTGGAAAATTCAATGCTTCAAAATTATGAAAATCATCTTCTATTTCAGGACCCGTAACCACATCAAATCCCACCTGAGAAAACAAGTCAATGATGCGCTGCATGGTTCTCGTAACCGGATGAATACCACCTTTAGATGAAGAACGCCCAGGTAGCGTAACATCGACAGCTTCAGACATCAGCTTTGCATTCAACTCAATTTGCATTAAAGTGGCTTTTTTGGTCTGAATGGCGCTAAACAACTGTTGTTTAATTTGATTGATTTGTGCCCCCACCTGTTTTCTGTCCTCTGGAGGTAATTTCCCCAATTGTTTTAATTGGCTTGTTACCGTACCCTTCTGACCCAGAAAGTACACCCTGACTTCATCTAATTGTTGAACAGTATTTGCAGCTTCTATTTGGTTCAATCCGTCGCTCAGGATTTGATTCAGATCACTCACTTTAATTTCTCGTATTATTTGTTTCTATTCAGGCAATAAAAAAAGGAATCAGCACAACAACTGATTCCTCTTTTAAATCTATATTTTCAATGCCCTTGAGGGCATGTCATTAAGACAGTGCAGCTTTCGACAGTTCAACCACAGCAGCAAATCCTGCTTTGTCATGAACAGCCATATCCGCCAGTACTTTACGATCCAAAGAGATATCAGCTTTTTTCAAGCCGTTGATAAATCGAGAATAGCTCATACCGTTATTACGTGCTCCAGCATTTATACGGGTAATCCATAAAGCACGGAAGGCTCTTTTTCTGGTTCTGCGATCGCGATAAGCATATTGACCTGCTTTGATCACAGCTTGCTTGGCTACACGGTAAATCTTACGACGTGCATTGTAGTAACCCTTAGCTAATTTAAGGATCTTTTTATGTCTTTTGCGTGCTTGAACGCCTCTTTTAACTCTTGCCATGATGTTTCTCCATTAATTAAGCGTAAGGTAGTAATCTTTTTACTGAAGCTTCATCCGCTTCATGCACTAAACTGGTGCCACGTAAATTACGTTTACGTTTGGTAGTCATCTTGGTCAAAATGTGACTTCTGAAAGCATGCTTTCTCTTGAAGCCGCTGGCCGTTTTTCTGAAGCGCTTGGCAGCGCCCTTTTTGGTTTTCATTTTAGGCATAACGCCCTCCTTTGTTTTATTTATATACTCCAGCAAGTAGCCAATTGCTTGACTTTAATCTTTCTTGACTCGCTGGTCAGCTTCTTTCTTATTTTGGTCAGTAAACCAAAGTCATGCTTATTTAGTTGGTTTTGGTGCCAACAACATAATCATGAATCGACCTTCCATTTTCGCTGGTCGTTGTTCAACAACCACTTCTTCCTTCAAATCTTCTTCCAAGCGATCTAACATGTTAGATCCAATGTCTCTGTGAGCCAACTCACGCCCCCTAAACATGATGGTAACTTTAACTTTATTACCTTGCTCAATAAACTTTCTTAAATTTCTGAGTTTGACTTGATAATCCGCCTCTTCAGTATTCGGTCTAAATTTGACCTCTTTCAACTGAACTTTCTTTTGTTTCTTCTTGGCCGTTTGATTCTTCTTGGCTTGTTCAAATTTAAACTTACCATAATCCATAATCTTACACACAGGTGGAGCAGCCTTCGGTGATATCTCAACCAAATCTAATCCCGCGCCTCGAGCCCTGTCTTGTGCTTCTGAGGTTGTTACAATACCAACCTGTTCTCCATGTTGGTCAATTAGCCTTACTTCAGGAACCCTGATTTGGTTGTTCCTGCGTACTTTATCATTTCTAGCGATTAGTCAATCCTCCAAATAATTATTTTTTTTCGTTGATTTGTAAATTCATTAACTGAATTAAATCATCAACTCTCATCGAACCCAAATCCTGTCCATCATGCGATCTGACCGAGATGGTGCCATTGTCAAGTTCATTATTACCTACTATAACAAGATAGTTCGTCTTGTTTAAAGTGTGCTGGCGAATTTTATAGCCGATCTTTTCGTTTCTCAAGTCATAAATTGCTCTAAAGCCATGATTTTTCAAAGTTTGGCCTATTTTTTCAGCATATTCGGCCTGTTGACCCGTAATATTCAAAACAGCAACTTGAGTTGGCGCAAGCCACAATGGCATATTCCCCGCATGATGCTCTAATAAAATACCGATAAATCGTTCAAACGAACCCAAAATGGCTCGATGCAACATCACTGGAACAACCTTATCACCCTTTTCATCAATATAAGATGCATCTAATCGCCCTGGCATTGAAAAATCCACCTGAATGGTGCCACATTGCCATACGCGCCCCAAACAATCCTTTAATGAAAACTCAATTTTGGGACCATAAAAAGCCCCTTCACCAGGCAACTCTTCCCATTCAATGCCTTTCGCATCCAATGCATCTGCCAAGGTTTTTTCAGACTTATCCCACACTTCATCACTGCCAACACGTTTCTCAGGACGGGTTGAAATCCGGTAGATAATTTCATTAAATCCAAAATCAGCATAAACCTCGTGCAAAAAGTCAATAAATTCAGAAACTTCAGCACTGATTTGGTTTTCTTGACAAAAAATGTGCGCATCATCTTGTACAAATCCTCGCACCCTCATCAACCCATGCAAAGCACCTGAAGGTTCATTCCTGTGACACGAACCAAATTCTGCCAAACGTATGGGCAAATCTCTGTAGGACTTCAAACCTTGGTTATATACTTGCACATGACATGGACAATTCATAGGCTTAACAGCAAACTGTCGGTTTTCAGATTCAACACTGAACATGTCATCACCAAACTTATCAGCATGACCAGACCTTTCCCACAAACTGTATTCAACTACTGAAGGGGTATTAATTTCTTTGTATGCTCGCGCTGTCAATTTTTTGCGCATATACTGCTGTATTGATTGATAAATTGACCAACCTCTGTCGTGCCAAAACACCATGCCCGGCGCCTCTTCTTGAAAATGAAATAAATCCATTTTTTTACCTAACTTACGGTGATCCCTTTTTTCAGCCTCTTCAAGTAATCTGATGTAATTTTTCAGGTCATTTTTATCATTCCATGCCGTTCCATAAACGCGTTGCAACATCTCATTGTTACTGTCCCCACGCCAATAAGCACCAGCAATACTCATCAATTTAAAAACTTTGATTTTACCCGTATTCGGTACATGGGGTCCTCGACACAAATCGGTAAACTCACCTTGCCGATACATTGACAACACTTGATCTTCAGGTATATCTCTGATTATTTCAGCTTTGTATTTCTCACCTTTTTGCTCAAAAAAAGCAATGGCCTCGTCCCGAGACATTTCAAAACGTTCAACTGGCAGCTTTTCTTTAACAATTTTTTTCATCTCAGCCGTTATCTTGGCTAAATCATCTTCATGAAAAGGTTCTTTGGTCGCAAAATCATAATAGAAACCGTTGTCAATCACAGGACCAATGGTCACTTCAACGTCAGGAAAAAGACGCTGTACGGCTTGAGCCATTAAGTGGGCACAAGAATGCCGGATAACCTCAAGTCCATCTTCACTGCTTCCCGTGACTATGGTCAACTCAACATCTTTATCAATCACGTAAGACAGATCCACCATCTCACCATCAACCCTAGCAGCCAATGCTGCATTGGCCAAACCTGGACCAATGTCTTCAGCAACATTTTGTACTGCCAAAGCCTGTTCGTATGTTCTTTGGCTTCCATCAGCCAAGGTTATTGTTATCATATTGTTTTCCATCTGTTGAGTTTATTCCAATGAAACTGACAAGGTCATTAAAATGGCGTGAAATTATATCATGTAAAAACACAACTGAAATATTTTAAGCGCAAATATCAAGATATCTTTTGATCACTTCAGCCACACCAAACTCCAACGATTCAACTGTTAATGCATGACCAATTGAAACCTCATCGACATGAGGCACTGTCAGAAACTCAGCTAAATTTTCCAAATCCAAATCATGTCCTGCATTCACACCCAGCCCAAGCGAATGAGCCACCATAGCTGCTTGTTTGTAGGCATTCAAAACAGGTCCTTCATTTCCATGCGCAAAGGCACAGGCATAGGCTTCCGTATAAAGCTCAACGCGATCAACACCTGTTTTTGCAGCCAATTTAATTTGTTCTAAGTCTGGGTCAATAAAAACAGAACTTCGAACACCTATTGACCGAAGCTGGGCCGCCAAATCTTTCAACCAATCAAAGTGCTTAATCACATCCCAACCGTGGTCTGAAGTCAATTGATCAGGTGAATCAGGAACCAATGTACATTGATCAGGCCTTGTTTCATTAATTAGAGACAAAAACGCTGTAGATGGAAAACCCTCAACATTAAATTCAACAGCTGAATATTGCTTACATAACTGTGCCAAATCTCTGGTGTCTTTTCGAGTTGCATGTCTTTCATCCTGCCGGGGATGTACTGTCAATCCTTGCACCCCCATGTCAATTAATTTTTGAGCATAAGCCAATACATTAGGATAGTCTCTACCTCTGGAATTTCGAAGCAAAGCAATCTTGTTTAAGTTCACACTGAGTGCTGTCATGATATATCGGAGCATGTAAAAGTCAGATTTTACTCGATTAACATCCAATCATAAAACATTCAATGAAGTAATTAGGTGTACAGATAAGGGAAGTTAGCAAGGACAACACAGAGAGAAAACGTCAACCCACAAAACTCTGTATTGCCTTGCTGGTGTAGGATAAACAAATGTCCCACGATTTGGAGATAAATTCGACCTCCCCCTGATCGTTTCACATATTGCGAAATGAGATAATACTGATGCTTACACGTTCAGGTTAAGTGAATTGTACATCAAGACAGCAACATGATAATATTGCGTACAAATATGCGCGCAAAAAAACATGAATACTGAAAACAGACATTTAGTTCAATTACAAAAAGCATTGATTCCTGTCAGCAAAATGGTGATTAAATTTGGACTTCAATGCCAAGAATTCAAAACCAATATTCAAAAAGCCTACATCAAAGCGGCGGAAGAACTGCTTAGAGAAAACAACATCAAAGTAACCAATCAAGCCATCGCAGTAAAAACAGGTATTGACAGAAGACTCATTGCAGAATTTTATAAAAATGACAGTGAAAGAAATGAAGCATTAAATAAGATGGACTTGATTATCATAGACTTACAAAAAGTCAAAGAAAGCACCAAAACCATTTCTCATTCAACTTTAACCAGCATGATTGACAACATATATGGCAATCACATCAGAGCCAAAGCTGTTATCACAGAGCTTATTAGCAACCAAATCATCATCAAAGATTCTGGCAATTACCTCATAACAGAATCACTCAACCAGCAACTGATTCAACAAGCCACATTAGCTGATGAAGTGGATGTAACCACAAAAAGATTGTTTCAAACATTCTATAAAAAAATGTTTGCAACCGATCAACACCAACACCTGAACCAAGCATCGGTTTTATCAAGCAAAATACCACACAGCAAACACAATGAAGTAAACAAACAAATTGACATCAAAATGCGCCTATTTCAAAAAGAAATGACCACATTGATTCAATCACATGAGATTAATGTTCCTGATGGCACATACGCCAATATTGGATTTTCCCAGTTTCAATTTGATTCCACCGAACCAGAGAATAACACCCAATAAACACTCAGCCCAATACGCCTTTTGAGTACAGATGAGGGCCATTCCCAAATGGTATAACGTAACTAACAATTAAAATCCGACCAGCTCACAACTCTGTTCTCAAGCGCAACAACTCCGGGAAAAAAGTCAAATCCAAGGCTTTTTTCAAAAACCCAACACCAGAAGAACCACCTGTTCCTTGCTTAAATCCAATGATTCGTTCAACCGTTTTCATGTGTCTAAATCGCCATTGTTGAAAGGACTGTTCAACATCAACCAATTGTTCACACAGGGCATACATAGCCCAATGCTGATCAGGACGTTTATAAATCACCACCAAAACCTCCATCAGCTGCTGATTAAAAACATGAGGTTTCCGCAAATCTCTATTAACCAAATCTTCAGGAACAGAATAACCCTCATCAAATAAATGCTTAATAAACACATCATAAATACTGGGTGATTGCAAAATTTCTTCAAGAACAGTTCTGGATGCCGAACCTTCAGGAAAAACCTTGATCATGTTTTCATTTTTATTCCCCAACAAAAATTCAACCTGACGGTAATGTACTGACTGGAACCCTGACGCATTACCAAGCACATGTCTGAATTGTGTATACTCACTGGGTGTCAATGTTTCTAAAACAGCCCATTGCTCAAATAATTGTTTCTGAATCTGCTTAACTCTGGCCAGTATTTTGGATGCACGACCCAAACGTTTGATTTGCACACAATGAATCGCCTCATTCAATTCATGAATAATCAATTTCATCCACAGCTCTGAAGTTTGGTGCTGGATGATGAACAACATTTCATCATGATGTGGTGGGTCACTGAGCGGTCGCTGTGCTGAAAATAAGGTATCCAAACACAAATACCCACCGTAATTACTTCTTTCAGAGAGATCCAATTTAATGCCGTCTTCTAAAGCCCTGAAGTTTTTTTTCTTACTCATTTTTAATTTTATGTTTCGTTGGGGTGACACATTTTATCAAAATACAACCACAGTCTAATAAAATAAGAAAATAATTTGTGGTATGTGCATTTATTAAAAAGTCACAATCCTATATAATACTGGCCGCTCGACTTGTGTATCTATTGGCCAAGTTCGGCAAGCATTATAATGAATGGTGTCCACACTGTAAGTTTAATCTTCACTTAAACGTTGAGAACATAAACAACAGCTATAAAGCACCATCATGCAAAGTAACATTTTTTTTCAAACCAATTTGAAATTCAATCATTTCTTTGGTTCAAAAGTTACAAATTAAAGATACACCCTTTGCTAACATTTTCGGAGAGTTAAATTGACCACAGTTGCATCATTTAATATCGACTATCTGCAGTACCTAACTCCTAATGGAGAATTAGTTGGTGACAGAAAACCTGCAATAGCCACAGACTTTGAACAATTAAAATCAATTTATGAATTGATGGTATTAACCCGTACTTTTGACGCCAAAGCGGTGGCATTACAAAGAACAGGAAAACTAGGCACTTATGCATCATGCTTAGGTCATGAGGCTGTACACATTGGCATTGGATCGGCCATGGCAGAATCTGATGTTTTTGCTCCCATGTACCGTGAATATGGCGCCCAATTCTATCGAGGCGTTAAGCTTTCAGAAGTTTTGTTGTATTGGGGTGGAGACGAACGAGGTAGTAATTTCTCTGGCCCTCAACATGACTTTCCTTGGTGTGTGCCTATAGCCACACAGTGTACACACGCGGCTGGAGCGGCATTGGCATTTAAACTCAGGGGTGAAAAACGTGCAGCCGTTTCAGTGGTTGGTGACGGTGGCAGCTCGAAAGGTGACTTCCTAGAAGCCATTAATGCAGCCAGTGCATTTCAGTTACCTATGGTATTAATGATTGTCAATAACCAATGGGCCATTTCAGTCCCTCGCAAAAAACAAAGTCAAGGACGCACATTGGCACAAAAAGGAATCGCCGGCGGCTTGCCCTCAATTCAAGTTGATGGCAATGACTACATAGCAGTTTATACAGCGGTAAAAGCAGCCTTAAAACGAGCTTATGAAGGCAAAGGCGCTTCAGTGATTGAGGCCATTACATACCGCCTCAGTGATCACACCACAGCAGATGATGCTTCACGCTATCGTCCTGATGATGAAGTTGATAATGCCAGACAGTTTGAACCCATCAAACGCATGCGTAAATACCTAACCAGTCAAGGACAATGGAATGAACAATTAGAAAATCAATTACTCAATACTTGTAAAGTTGAAGTTGATACAGCAGTGGAAGAATATTTAAATGCATCTGATTTAACAGTGGCTGATATGTTTGATTACATGTACGAAGAATTACCACATGATTTGGCTGAACAAAAAGCCCAAGCATTGGCTAATGAGGAGAAGTCTAATGGCTAAAATGACAATGGTAGAAGCAGTAACCATGGCACTTGCTCATGAACTTGAACATGACAAAGATGTGGTTATATTGGGAGAAGACGTCGGAATCAATGGAGGTGTATTCAGAGCCACCAGTGGACTGGCACAAAAATTTGGTGAAGACAGGGTGATTGATACACCATTGGCTGAAGCAATGATTGCAGGAATGACCGTAGGCATGGCGACACAAGGCATGAAACCTATTGCCGAAGCTCAATTCATGGGCTTTATTTATCCCATGGTTGAACACATCATTTGTCACGCAGCCAGGATGCGTAACAGAACGCGAGGCAGATTAACATGCCCACTGGTAATCAGAGCACCTTATGGCGGTGGCATCCATGCACCTGAGCATCATTCAGAAAGCACCGAAGCCATATTTGCCCATATGCCCGGTATACGCGTAGTCATTCCATCTTCACCTTCACGAGCCTATGGTTTGCTTTTAGCAGCCATCAGAAACCCAGACCCTGTCTTGTTTCTTGAGCCCAAAAGAGTTTATCACTTAAACAAAGAAGAAGTTGAAGATGATGGTGAAGAATATCCATTGGACATGTGTTATGTCATTCGAGAAGGTTCTGACATCACACTGGTCACTTGGGGCGCTATGATGAAAGAAACCTTAGAAGCTGCTGACAAATTGGCTCAACAAGGTATTTCAGCTGAAGTCATTGATGTGGCAACAATCAGCCCATTAGACATGGACACGATTCATGAATCAGTTGCAAAAACAGGACGCTGTGTCATTATTCAGGAAGCTGCCAAGCATTGTTCAGTCTCTTCTGAAATTGCAGCAAACCTAGCAGATCAAGGCCTGTATAATTTATTGGCACCTGTGAAACGTGTCACAGGATATGATGTGATTATGCCCCTGTTTAAGCTAGAGAAAAAATACATGCCATCAGTGGACAAAATATTAGAACAAGTCAATCAAGTATTGGAGGTTTCATGAGCATTTTTAATTTACCCGATTTAGGCGAAGGCTTACCAGATGCTGAAATAGTAGAATGGCATGTAAAAGTTGGTGACACTGTTGAGGTTGACCAACCCATGGTATCCATGGAAACAGCCAAAGCAGTCGTAGATGTCCCCGTTCCTACCGCAGGTGTGGTCACTCAACTATTTGGTGAACCAGGCGATGTCATTGACACTGGAGCACCTTTGATTGAATTTTCAAGCTCAGACATTGATTCTGATTCAACAGAAAATATCGATACTAAAAATGAAACAGACTCACCAGCTAAACTTCGTGCTGAAGCTGAACAAGTTTTGATGGATTTAGAAGCCAAAAAATCATCATCTCCAGCAAAAGAGGAAAAAATTGGTACCGTGGTTGGACAAATGGAATCATCAGACACCGTAGTTGATAGCATGACAGACTTTGGCGGTAAAAAAGCGGCTCCTGCTGTGCGCGCATTAGCCAAAAAACTGGGGGTTGACCTAAGCACAATTAACGCAACTGGTGCCGGTGGAGTCATTCGCCCATCTGACGTAAAAGCAGCTGCAGCAAACAAAGGCTCTCAAACAAGCAAGCAAAAAACTGAAGCCACAACACAAGTTGCAAAAGCCACGACACAAAGCACCATTCAAGTTGCCAAAACACAAGCTCCGGCAACCAAACAACTGAGCGCAGACGACCAATGGCAACAAGTCAAAGGTTCAAGGCGCACCATGGCAAGAGTGATGCAAAATGCACATGCCAATGTGGTTCCAACCACTATTATGGATGATGCCGACATCAATAACTGGCTGCCAGGTGAAGACATCACCGCACGGTTAATTCGATCATTGGTAGTAGCTGCACAAGCCGAACCCACGCTAAACGCTTGGTTTGATGGCGACAAACTATCAAGAAGGTTAATCAGCCACGTTGATGTTGGCATAGCTGTTGACACTGAAGACGGCCTTTTTGTTCCTACCATGAGAAACTGCGACAGCTTGTCACCACAACAAGTTCGTGAAGCCATGAACAACATCAAGACACAGGTCAAATCACGTAGCATACCGCCTGAAGACATGAAAGATTATACCATCATGTTATCAAATTTTGGCGTGTATGCAGGGCGCTATGCCACACCTGTCATAACACCACCTTGTGTATCAATCATTGCAGCAGGAAAATTAAGACATGATGTTGTACCCGTATTGGGTGGTATGGAAGCACACAGAATCATTCCCTTGTCTTTAACATTTGATCACAGAGCAGTGACTGGTGGGGAAGCCGCTAGATTTTTAGCAGCCATGATAAATGACTTGTCCAAGACCAGTTAAATTAAGTTAATTTTTCATTAATTTCATGTGAATAACGCCTGTATTGCAAAATCAGGCGTTTTTTTTGTCATAATTTCGCTTGGAGAAGGTCATATCTGTGTGCTTATAATATCCAGCGAAACAATTCGATTCTGATTGATACATTTCAATCTATATAAGTCATTGTTTTGTAAGATAAAATATATTTATTAATCAATCCCCCGGAGGAGATATTTATGAAAAGTTTTAAAATAAAACCTGTCAATGCAGCCATTGCAGCAGCCGTTACAGTCGTTGGAGCAGGTGCTTTAATGAACGGTACTGATAACCCTTTTGATCAAAATGACTTGATTGATGGTTACCAAAATGCTGATGGACGCATTGCCAAAGCCGATGGGGCTGGAGAAGGTAAATGTGGTGAAGGTAAATGTGGCGACGAAAACAAAAAAGATGCCGAAGGTAAATGCGGCGAAGGTAAATGTGGTGAAAACCATGACAAAGACGCCGAAGGTAAATGCGGCGAAGGCAAATGTGGTGAAAACCATGACAAAGACGCTGAAGGTAAATGCGGCGAAGGCAAATGTGGCGAAAACCATGACAAAGATGCCGAAGGTAAATGCGGTGAAGGTAAATGTGGCGATGAAGCTGAAGAAAAAGATGCCGAAGGTAAATGCGGTAGTCATTGATTGGTACATCTGAAATGAAAATAAACAACATTTCAGGCGCCGGAATTGGCCTGAGGCGGGGACTGATGTCCCCGTTTCAGTCTCACGGCGACCTCAACCCTGTTCAATTCATGGAAGTTGCACCAGAAAACTGGATGACGGTTGGAGGAAAATCGGGGCATAGATTCAGGGCATTTGCTGAACAATACCCAATGATTTTGCACGGTCTTTCATTGTCAATTGGCGGCCCTGATGAACTTAATACCGCTTTTATCAAATCCCTTAAAAAGTTTAAAAAATCAATTAACTCACCCATTTATTCAGAACATTTATCTTATTGTACTGACGGTGGACAGCTTTATGACTTGATGCCAATTCCTTTTACCCAAAAGGCTGCAGACTATGTGGCGGAGCGCGTGTTAAAAGTACAAGATTTATTGGGCGAACGAATGGCCTTGGAAAATGTATCATATTATTTAACCCAACCGAATTCAGAAATGTCAGAAATTGAATTCATAAATTATGTGATTAATAAAGCAGATTGTTACCTGCATTTAGATGTCAACAACATCCATGTAAACAGCGTCAATCATTGTTATGACCCCTACCAGTTCTTAGATCAACTACCTACAGACAGAATTGCATATATACATATAGCTGGGCATTACAATGAAGCAGAAGACTTGATAGTAGATACTCACGGTGCCGCAGTGATAGAAAAAGTGTGGCACATCCTTGAATATACATATAAAAACCATGGTGTTTTTCCCACCCTGTTAGAAAGAGACTTTAACTTCCCCCCCGTTACCGAATTACTCAAAGAAGTTAAACGAATCGAAACACTTCAACAGCAACATTCAGAACCTCAAAAGAATGAACAACAAGCCATCCTTTAAACAGACACAAATAGATTTTGCGGCTCATATCAGAAACCCTCAAGCACATGCGAGGCCCGAGCAAATTGATGAAAGGCGTATGGCTGTCTATCGCAGACTGTTCATAAATAGCATCAGCTCATTATTAGGGGGCTCCTTTCCTGTGCTTCGATCACTCTATAACGAACAGGATTGGAAAGCACTGGTTCGAGCTTTCTATAAAAAAGAGCACAACAAAACCCCTCATTTCCCTGAAATACCCAGAGAATTTGTAACGTTTTTAAAAAATCATTCAGTCGATGACAATAAGCCATTTATTTATGAGTTGGCACATTATGAATGGCTTGAACTTCATTTAAGCAAACATCAACTTGAGGTCACTCAGGCAGAAAATTTTAACTACCAAGACTTACTTAACACCATTCCTCAAGTGTCTCCTTTAGCTAAAATTCAAGCCTATCAATACCCAGTTCACCAAATAAAAAAACAGTTCCAACCTTTCACCCCCCTGCAATCACCGGTATTTTTATTGATTTGGCGAGACACTGCCTACAACATTCAATTTGCCGAGCTCAATGCCTTTTCCGCAGTGTTACTTGAATCACTAATGAATAACACCACTCAAACTGGAGAACAACTGTTGTTGACTTTGGCTTCACAAAGCAAACATCCAGACGTCAAACAATTTATCGGATTTGGATTACAAGCCATGTCAAAATGGTTTGACCAAGCTGTCATCACATCAACCATTTCATAGAATTCAGGAGCATTCATGTCAGTTCTTACAGCACAAAAACTTTGGACACAAATAACAAGTCGACTTAACTCAGTTGGTCAATGGTTACCGCCTTTATTCATTCGTTTGATTTTATTTTGGGAGTTTTATGAAGCCGGTTCTGGAAAGTTAAAAGGCAGCAATTGGTTTGCCAATATTCAAGACAACTTCCCTTATCCTTTTTACCACATACCAGCTGACATTTCTTGGTTTATGGCAGCTTGGGGGGAATACCTATTTGCTATACTACTTCTGTTGGGTTTATTCACCCGATTTGCTGCTGTTTCCTTATTGGTAATCACTGCGGTTGCTACCGCTGCTGTTCATTGGCCAGAAAATTTCACCACCTTAAGCCAACTGTGGGAAGGGTATGCGATTTCCAATAAGGGTTCAGGTAATTTTAAATTGCCCTTACTGTTTATTATCTTATTGTTACCATTGATTTTTTCCGGTGCAGGCAAATTCAGTTTAGACCACTTGTTAACCTCATTGACAGGTAACGACACCTCACACCCAATTACCTCTGACTTCATATCTAAAGGACTTGGGCTGTGCGTCATTGGCTTGCCATTATTTTTTGTGATGCCCGCTGTTGGCATGGCACTTTTATTCGCTGGGATTCTGTTAATGGTTTCAGATCGATTCATCACACCCAAAGGGTAACTCTCCCCATCAGACAGTCAATAAAAGCCGTTCAAAACGGCTTTTTTTTAATTCCACTAAAAAAAATAGTCTGTTAATTCAGTCACACAAAAGTCATGAAATACAGTTAGAATATATCGCTCAGAAAAAGACGGAGAATATAAATGAAAAAAATCGCCACCCTCTTACTGTGCACCGGCATGGTATTTACAGCCCAAGCTGGAATGGAAGATTTACTGATCTCAGAAATCAACATCATTCCAGACAGCAATGAATTTATCGAAATTCACAACAAAGGTGCTACCAGTATAGACCTTTCAGACATCTACTTAACTGATGCCACTTATTCAAATGGCAACACCTATTATTACCAATTGGTATCAGGTGGCGGTGGTGGTGGTGGATTTCAAGATTTCTTTGCCCGTTTTCCTGATGGCGCTGAAATTGCAGCTGGGGAGTACCAAACCATTGCCATCAATGGCTCAGATAATTTTTTTGCGGCCTATGGTATTGATCCCACTTACGAATTGTACGAAGATGGCGCCGTAGATGCTGTAGCTGATATGCGTGAAGCCTATGCAGGCTCCATCAATAATCAAGGCAACTTAACCGATAACAGCGGAGAAGTTGTGGTCTTATTTCATTGGGACGGTACCACTGACTTGGTTCAAGATTTGGACTACGTTGTTTGGGGTGATAAAGTAGAAGCCATCGACAAAACTGGTGTACAAATTGATGGTCCAGATGCTGATTCCACTGATTCAAGTTATCTAAATGACACAGCCATCAGCTCACAAATCGTTATAGCAATAAATGCCCATGCTACGGGTAACAGCTGGCAACGTATTGACATGACAGAAGGTGCTGAAGTACAAACAGGTGGGAATGGCATTGCAGGGAGTGATGAAACTTCTGAAAACACCGACTTCACTTTTGGTGAATCTACCCCCACTCCCAATGCAGCTACCAATTTATCTGCTCCAGTAGCACAATTTGTCATTAATGAAGTAGATGCCATCAGCAACAATGCAGATTTTATAGAATTATTCGGTAATGCCAATACCAGCACCGATGGTTATACAATTGTCTTGTACGATGGCGACACCGACCTGTCAACAGCCGTAATTAACTTAGATGGACTGAGCACCAACACCAGTGGATATCTCTTAATTAATAACACCTTAGAAGATGGCGTCGACGCAGTGGCATTGTATGCATCTGATGCCAGCAACTTTTTAGTAGGTGATGCGATTACCACTACAGATATCATGGATGCTGTGGTATATGGTACTGGTCAAAGTGATGACCTTGAATTATTGGCATTAATTAATCCAGGCCAACCTCAACTGAATGAGAACGCCAACGGCGCATCATTAGCAGAATCATTGATCCGCTGTACCAATGGCTCAGGAGGCCAATTAAACAGCAACTCATTCAAAGCATTCACACCTTCACCAGGTGCTGAAAATAGCAACTGTGTCACTTTTGACGATTATTATGCAACGGCAGATACCACCAATGCACAAACCCTCAGAGACACTTTACATGAAATCATCGATGAGCATTGTAGCTTTAATTATTCTGGCGAAAGCTCTGGCACTTGTGGTACCGCAGGTGTTTCTGAAGACACCTGGAGTATTTTGTCCAAAGCTGATGAAGACCCCACTAATCCAGGACAAGCTTGGATGGTCTATAAAAACAACAACTACACTTATCAAGGTGGCGGCCAACAAGCTTATAACCGTGAGCACACTTGGCCACAATCTTATGGCTTCAGTTCGGGTTCAATGGGTGCCAACAATGCAGCCAGAACAGACGCTCATCATTTGATGATGTCAGATGTTGGATACAACAGCGATCGAGGCAATCTGTATTTTGATAATTGTTCAGCCTCATGTAATGAGAGAGCGACCGACACACATGACAACCCCAACACACCTCCTATCGATGTGATTGGCGGCGGTTCTGGAAACTACCCAGGTAACTCAAATTGGTTTGATGGTAATTCTTTCGAAGTTTGGAATTTCCGCAAAGGTGATATTGCAAGAGCCATGTTTTATATGGATGTTAGATACGAAGGTGACGTTTCTGGTGAAGTTGACCTACAACTCACAGACAATGCAAGCTTAATTCAAACAGGCGCTCCATATATGGGCTTATTGTCAACTTTACTCGAATGGCATGAAGCAGACCCTGTAGATGACATAGAACGTAACCGCAATAACTTTATATTTACCAAACAACTCAACAGAAACCCTTTTATCGATCACCCTGAATGGGTTGAGTGTATTTTTGTATCAGGTGGCACTTGTGGTACCAATAACAATGATTTGATTTTTGCTGATGGGTTTGAATTTCAACCCTAAAATAAAGACAAGTTAAACTTAAAGAAAGGCAAGTCATAAACTTGCCTTTTTTTATGAAATAAACTCACATTTATACTGAAACTGTTAATAATTTGTATTCATCTAAGGCACTGTGATCAGTCATGCCACTGAAGTGATCCTGCAACAAACGACAACGGTAATAAAACTCCCACAACGCCTCATCTTCACCATTCTTCAACGCGATACTTTTATTGTATGCCTTGATTATTTTCTTATCCATACGATTCAACAAAAGCGCTTCATAACTCATACCTTGTTGTAAGCCATGACTCAACGCTTTAAATTGTGCTTGAGGTAACTTGAGTATATCCAAGTAAATATCTAACAGGCCAGTGATTATTCGGTGTCCCTGGAGTTCCAATTCTTGAACCTCTTGGTGATTAAACACATGTTGATATCCCACTTGCTTGAATGTTTTTACTATTTGATTGGCCACACTGCCGTCTTCTAACAACGCCTGATTTAAACTGCCGTTATAAATGGTATCGATATGATTGATAAAGCGTTGACTGGCATGATGAATCAAATGATGAATCAAATTAATACGCAACTTGATAAAATATTCATGGTCATGATTGATACTGTCTTTGTGACTTATCTTGATGGCTTGTTCCAGAATTGATTCAAAACTGTTATGCTTCCCCGTGAATGACAAAATATTCGCTGCTTGTAAATCACCAGAGTTTGCCACAAAAGTTTGTTTGAGCAGATGAGTAAGCTCTTGCAAAGAAAGCATGCCCTTTTCAACCGCATCTTCTAAATCTGCCAAACAATAAGCAATGTCATCAGCCGCTTCCATCACATAACTGAAAGGATGCCTGTGCCCTTCATTCATGTCTAAATGCTCCATCATATCAACAACAAAATCTTGTTCCGATAAATAAAAACCTGGTTTCTTCTTCAGGTAACTCAAAACATCTCCCTTTTGGGGCTGAGCTTCAAAAGCCGCACGAGTGTATTTCAAAATACTGGCAGATTGGGCATAGGTCAAGTTCATTTGTTGTAATGAGAATGTCAAACGAATGGCTTGTGCATTGCCCTCGAATTGAGACAAATCTCGCTGAATTTGGTGTGCCAATTGCCGATTTTTTGCATTTGCAAAAACTTCAAAATCACTTAAATGAGTGGCAAACCATTTTGAAATCGCTACTTCACCAAAATGACCAAATGGAGGATTGCCAATGTCATGCATCAAACAAGCCATTTCTACCAAAGATTCAATTGCTGGCTGTAAACCACTCAAGCCCAAATCATCTGTAGCAGCACCCAGCTTTTTATAAATAGTTTTAACGATATATCGACCGTTTTGCTGAACTTCCATTGAATGAGTTAAGCGCGACCTGACAGCAGCATTGCGTTCCAATGGGAAAACTTGAGTTTTTTGTTGTAAACGACGAACAGAAGCTGAATTGATGATGCGTCCTCGATCACTTTCTAATGCATACTCAATGCGCTGAGAATCATTATCTGACTGCCTGTTCTTGTCATACGGGCGAGTGATATTTAGCTTGGTTTTAAAATTTATTGCTTGTTTGTGTTCCATGCGGCTATTTTAGTGGGTTTAAAGAATAAACCAAGCAGTGAATGAGCAAATTAATACCTGCACATAAGATTACCCTCATTATAAATGTAACATTCAAAACTAAAAATTACCCACTACATGGTGGTGATAGATAACTTTAAAAATTCAGCAATGATAGAAACCAACGGCATCAGTGTCCATCAAGAACATGTTCTCTTCTGATGCCAGAAATGTATGTTTAACACAAATACTTCTGTTCAATAGTTTGTGCATCATTGGGTTTTGACAGCAAGAATCCTTGCACATAATCAACAGCTAAAGTTTGACACAATTCAAGCTGTATGTTTTGTTCGACACCTTCAACGGTCACCTTTAAATTCAAAGAATGTATCATGCCACACATGCCTTTAAAAAGCCTATAGACACTTAAGTCATCATCTTTTATAGGCAAAAGACTTTTGTCAATTTTAACCACATCAATGGGAAAATTTTTCAAATGTGTGAATGATGAAAATCCGGTACCAAAATCATCTAAAGCTAAAGAACAACCCAATTCAGAAATGGCCATTAGTTTTTCAACTTTAGGAGAAGTACTGTCAAGCAAAGTGGTTTCCGTCAATTCAAATTCAATTTGATTGAAAGGTATTTGATATTTTTTAACCGAGTCTTCAATACATGCAACCAATTTTGAATCTTCAAGTTGAACTGCTGATAAATTAATCGACATCTTCAGTTTTTGTTGATAACGCTTATTCCAAATTGATATTTGCTTGATCGCCTGTTTGATCACCCATCGACCAATTGACTTAATTAATTTACTTTCTTCGGCCACTGCGATGAACTCTTCTGGTGCAATCAAACGACCTTTATTCCACCTTATCAAGGCCTCAAAGCCAACCAATGCTGACTTTTTACCAGATTCAAATATGGGTTGATAATACAGTTCGAATTGTTTGTTTTGAATGGCAGCACGCAAATCTTTTTCCATTTCAGTTTTTTGTATGATGTCCTCTTTCATCCATTGTTGAAATGCTTGGTACTGATTACGGCCTTCATTCTTAGCCGCGTATACTGCCATATCCGCATGTTTAAATGCAGATATCGCACTGTCCGAATTATCAGGAATGATGGCCATACCGATAGAAACAGTCAATGACTCAACTTTACCTTTAAATCGCAATGGTTTTGACATCGAAGCAATCAAATCTGATGCCAAGCGAATGGCATCACTTTTACAATCTTCACCACTTAAAATCACACCAAACTCATCACCACCAATTCGAGCAATAAAAGCTGTGGGTGATGCCACTTTTTCTAAGCGTTTAGCAAATTTAGATAGCAATTGATCACCCGTATCATGCCCATAGCTGTCATTCACAACTTTAAAATGGTCTAAATCAATCAGTAACAAAGCCAAGATGCTGTCTAGTTTCAATACCTCAACTGACTTTCGTTTTAAGTAGCTATCAAAAGCATATCGATTATGCAGTCCTGTTAGGTGGTCAGTTTCAGCCAATTGTTTGACCTTAATATAAGAGGCCTTCAACTGCTTTTCCAAAGACAACCTGATTTGAGAGTTGAATATACTTCGTCTCAAACTTAATGCACTCAATGCAGATTTTGAAATAAAGTCATGTGCACCTGCTGCTAAACACTTTAAGATGATACTTTCATCATCAGTTGTGCTCATCATGATGATGGCATTATCATGTTGATGACTGTGCTTTTGCAATTCAAACAATAATTCAATACCATCTCTTTGAGGCATTTTATAATCTAATAAAATCACATCAAATTTTATTTGTTTCAGATACGACATGGCTTCATCAACAGTGACAGCTTCTTTAATCGTTTGTGAACCCCGCCTTGAAACAAGTGCTCTTTTAATCGCTTCTCTGTCAACCACATCATCATCAACTAATAAGATATTAAGGTGTTCTTGAACGCGCAATTCTTCGGTAATCATAACGCCGGCTCGATTATTTTCGATGACGTAGACTCATGAGTCACAAATATAGTGGCACTGCAATAGGTCAAATATATTTGACTGCTAGGTATGTTTAGAATACATGATGTAATAACAGTTGTCTGTATGCTTATGAATGAACACATCACCTGCTGAATTATTTTTGAGAAATGCCGGAAAAAATCAATACACTGATGACATGACAATGAGAAACTGTTTGTTGTCATCACAACAAAAAATGTAACCGCAATATCAAAATGTTTAATTCTTTTCACTATTTCTCATCAACAAAGTTCGTAGACTGACAAGCCATCATTATATAAATGTATTCCTAGGCCATGATATTTCTACTGCCAAACCACCGTGAGTAGAAAATTCACTTGCATTTTTTAACACCAATGATGCCTTGTATGATGTCACTATTTTTTTAACCAATGCCAAACCCATACCACTTCCTTCTACTTGGTCTCGAGGTTGTAGTGTTTGAAACATTTCTAAGGCTTTATCGATTAAATCTGGAGCAATACCAGGACCATCATCTATCACCACCAGTTTATATAGCTTAGGATCATCTTCCAGGTACTTAATTTCGATCACACCTGTTGGTTTATCATGGTGTTTAATGGCATTAAAAATCAGGTTTCTCAGTACAATTTCAGTAGGAGAGTAAGGGGCAATTAAATTTTTATCATCGGCGGTTATTTTATATTTCAATTCAGGATTCATAAGCTCCATAATATGCGAGACCATCTTTTTTAAATTAAACTCTTTGGTTTCATAATTGCCATGATGAAATCGAGAATATTGCAGCAGATCATCAAGCAAGGTTATCATCCTGTTCGATCGATTACGTAATAATTTCAAATGATTAAGCCCTGCTTCATTTAAACTGTCATGACAGTCTTCTTCTATCCAATCCACAATTTGTCTTATCGCATTAGCCGGTGACTTCAAATCATGAGATGCAACATACACAAATTGATTTAAATCAGCATTAATTCTTTCAAGATCATCTAATAAATTAATGGTTTTAGTCACATCTCTTGAAACACACAAAATAAATGCTTCCCCTTGTCTATTAAAAAACTTCTTTTTAATGGTTTCTAAAAATTGTTTCTTTCCATTTGGTAAGACTATCTCTTCTACCACCTTACTGACTCCTTTACTGAAAGCTATCTTATCTTGAGCGACAAGTTTTTTTATGTCATCATCTTGAAACTTATCAAATGTGGTTGAACCAATGACTTGTTCCCGTTGATCTTCTGGGTAAATTGATAGAAATGCTTTGTTTGCAAACACAATTTTGAACGATTCGTCTTTAACAAAAACCAAGTCCTGATTATTTTCTGAAATCAGCAACAAAAAATCTTTAACTTCCTTTAGCTTATCTTGTAACAAAATGGTGTTTTCATGATTCATAACTTGTACCATGAATGATGCTTTTTTCGAATTTTGACTTGAAATTTGAGACAACAACAGACGAACTTTGATGGTTTCGGAGTCTTTGTTTACCATCGAAACATTCATTTCACAAACTTTTTTATCTTTTTGATTTTGTAGCTGTATCAATGAATCATTGAACACATTTTGGTCGTTTTCTTGTATCTGTTTTGACCACCTCATACCTTCAAGCTCTACAGCTGACAAGCCTAATATTTTTTGAATGTATGAATTTGAATAACTAACCAAGCCTTCATCACTTAATAACACAATACCCATGGCCAAATGATTTAATATTGAATCATCACGCTCAAATAGTTGTTTATTACTTGTTTGGTACTGGGTCAGTTGATCTGTCATCTTTTCTCGTGTTAGCCATATAAATTACCACTAAAACCAAATGGTTATTGGTTGCCTTGAATTCACCATCAACTCAAACACAGCACCTAAGACAATACCAAGTCATTCAGGGAACCTAAATTTTTTTAAACTTATGATTTTAATATAACTTAAAGTACTTGCATTTATAGAATATTGTCAAGAACTATTGTCTGTATTACTACAAACCAGCATGACCATGATGACCAATCATTTAAACAGCTGTTAACGTTAATTTGTGTCTTGTTCTCACTTTGGCCCATAAAAAAAGGCCATCCATTGGATGACCTTTGTATATCTGATTTTGAATGAAAGCTTATTTTGCTTCTTTTCTGGCTTTAGCAGCCGCAATCACTTCTTCAGAAATATTGTTTGGACATGGGTTGTAGTGTGAGAACTCCATAGAGAACTGACCACGTCCAGAAGTCATGGTACGCAATGAACCAATATAACCAAACATTTCAGACAAAGGTACATCAGCCTTAATTCGCACTGCTGTTGCAGTAGGATCTTGAGACTTAATCATGCCTCGTCTTCGGTTCAAATCACCAATCACATCACCCACGTGATCATCTGGTGTAAACACATCAACTTTCATGATAGGCTCCATGATTTGTGGAGAACACTTCTTAACAGATTGACGGTAAGCACCTTTAGCAGCAGCTTCAAACGCCATAGTTGACGAATCGACGGCATGGTAAGCACCATCTTGTAAAGTGAATTTCAAGTCTTGTAATGGATAACCAGCCAATGGGCCTTCAACCATTAAACTTTGGAAACCTTTTTCAATTGCAGACCAATATTCCTTAGGTACATTACCACCTGTTACAGTTGACTCAAACACATAACCTGAACCAACCTCACCTGGCTCAATGGTGTAGTCAATTTTACCAAATTGACCTGAACCACCAGATTGTTTCTTATGCGTATAAGAATCAGTAACGGTAGATGTAATGGATTCACGATAAGCCACTTGAGGTTGACCTACTTCCAGCTCTACACCAAACGTACGTGATAAGATATCTACTTTAATATCTAAGTGTAACTCACCCATACCTTTCAAAATAGTTTCACCTGAATCTTCATCAGTCTCAACTTGAAACGATGGATCTTCAGCAACCATTTTACCTAAAGCATTACCCATTTTTTCAGAACCGCCTTTGTCTTTGGGAGCTACAGCAATCGAAATCACTGGATCTGGGAAAATCATTGGCTCTAAAGTACATTCATGTTTCACATCACATAAAGTATGACCTGTTTGCACATTTTTCATACCTACAATCGCCAAAATATCACCAGCTTGTGCTGAGTCCAATTCATTACGATCATCTGCATGCATTTCAACCATACGACCAATTCGTTCTGTTTTACCAGTAGCTGAATTCAACACAGTGTCACCTTTTTTGATTTTACCGGAGTAAACTCGAACAAAAGTTAAAGCACCAAAACGGTCATCCATAATTTTAAAGGCCAAAGCACGGAAAGGCTCATCAATTGAGACAATGGCTTTCTCACCAGTTGGTTCACCTGTTTCAGGATCAGTCAAATCTTGAGGATCAACTTCAACTGGGCTTGGCAAGTAATCTACAATCGCATCCAGAATTAACTGCATGCCTTTATTTTTAAAGGCCGAACCACAGTATGTTGGGAAAAATGCCAAATCACGAGTACCTTTACGGATACATTTCTTGATGTCTTCTTCGGAAACTTCTTCACCTTCCATGTAAGCCATCATCAAGTCATCGTCTTGCTCAACAGCAGTTTCGATTAATTGCTCATGGTATTTCTCAACCTTGTCAATCATATCAGCAGGCACGTCTTGAACTTCAAAGTTTTCAGGTTGACCTGAGTCATCCCAAACATAAGCTTTTTTGCTCAGTACATCAACAACACCAATAAATTCATCTTCAATACCAATAGGCAATGTCATCACCAATGGATTGGCACCCAGAACGTCTTCAACTTGACCAACGACTCGATAAAAATCTGCTCCCATACGATCCAGTTTATTAACAAATATCAAACGGGCTACACCAGATTCATTGGCATAACGCCAATTCGTTTCTGATTGTGGCTCAACACCACCAGAACCACAAAATACACCAACACCACCATCCAATACTTTCAATGAACGGTAAACTTCAACAGTAAAATCAACGTGACCAGGAGTATCGATGATGTTAAAGCGGTGATCTTTCCAAAAACAAGTGGTTGCAGCTGATTGAATGGTAATACCACGTTCAGCTTCCTGATCCATGAAATCCATGGTTGACTCACCTTCATGAGTTTCACCAATTTTGTGAATTTTACCTGTTAATTTAAGAATCCGCTCAGTTGTGGTGGTTTTACCTGCATCAACGTGAGCAAATATACCAATATTTCTGTATTTTGCTAAATCTGTCATGTCATTCTTCTTGTGTCATTTACCCCGAGGGACAAAGTTAAAAAAGTGGCCTATAATACGATAAAAAGACCTTTGGCTAAGTTACTGAGAGGAATCAACTTTTAAATCAATTAATCCCGTAAGCAAGCTAGACAAAAGTCTCTCTGAATCTTTACAAGCCTTAAAGTGCGCGCATCTTACTATAAAAGTGCCGCGAGGTTAAGGAATTCGTGAGATATTGAGGTTTTTTTTTGCTTTTCAAGCCAATATATTTACAGACTTTTAATTTTCGACCTCAACGGACTGCCGACGGCTTGCCGGCAATCCATTTTGACTTTTCATAACAGTCAATTCGCCAACTGTAATTCTTCGAGTTAAAGGTAAGCCATTAAACCTACCATGACAGCAGTTAATACCAGTGACAAATGAATCACACCTGCAATACTGGCCATTGGTCCCATTTTACCAAATAAGGCATTTAACTCCACCAACACTGCCAAAGCCAATGCAGCAATTAAACCATTGGTTAAACCACTGTTACTAATCGGAATCATGCCATCTGCAACGGCAGCCCCATGCTTTGAAGCAAACATACAAAATAACATCGGTGCTGAAAACAAGGTATTGGTTCTTGAAGCCAAACCAGCTTTAGCCGCACTAGAAGCCACATCACCAGAAGTTAAACCCAAGACCACTTTTTGCTTGGGCCAAATGATGAGCCACACATTTAACATCATGAATGTACCCAACAATGCACCCAAGACTATCCAACCATTCAAAGTGGCTCCCAACACACCCAATAGAATCACACCTGTTAAAAAGGTCATCATGGCGCCCCAACGAAACCACCATAAAGCCCGTGTAGCTAATTTGGCTTTCACATCAGGCAAAGCCTCTTTAGAAGCCTCTTTAAAATATTCTCCTTGTACAAAGTTAAAATAATACAACAACCCTATCCAAGTAATACCAAATAATCCATGTCCCCAACGTGCTAATATATCCACCCAAACATTGTTCATATTGACATCCTCTAATGATTAAAAAAATTGATTTAAACATCTTAGGCAAGAAAACTTAAACAGTCAATTACTAGAATCGAATCGCA
>Ga0209344_10000604_pt1 | contig 58318 bp, 41 predicted proteins | sample Cruoilmetagenom6_FD_187293 | JGI IMG/M metagenome (GOLD analysis project Ga0209344, IMG submission 187293) | Oil polluted marine microbial communities from Coal Oil Point, Santa Barbara, California, USA - Santa Barbara Oil Seep Sample 6 (SPAdes)... | ecosystem: Environmental > Aquatic > Marine... | reverse complement strand
ACGTTCTTTTCCATAATTTTGCCGAGCTATCGCTAATGCTATACGACTAAACCAATAATTACTTAGACCTTCTGGTGATGCATTTGGATTCAATACTATGCCATGCTCAGCTTTCTGTCGTACTGCTTTTTTTAAAAGAGCTATTGGTGAACTCTCCACATTGATTAATCCAGTAATTCTTGATGGAACTTCCACTCCCTGTTTTTCATCGTGCAATATAGTGGCTTTGATTATCAAATTAAGTGCTTTTGTTCTTTCTAATTCTAACTGTGTTAAAGGTCCGGCCACAATCGACTCTACAAATTCCGCTTGTTCATTCAAGGTCGGCTTGATTCTTAAAGGCTTTGGGGAGTCCGTTAAATATGTAAGGCATGCTGACTCTGATTTGTTGACCCAAGACTTTGTAGCATAGGAATTAAGGTCAAGAGGATATGCCAGTACAATATCAGTAATAATCTTGTTCGATTTAATTCTCTGACTAAAAGCTCGTACATTAATATAGTGACTCAACAGCACGTCTAAACGAGGTTCATTACTATCATCACAGTTCGGTAACGCTTCATGCCACTTTGTAATCTTTACCTTCACTAACTCAAGACTTTTTTGCTCGCTGAGACCTAATTTGCTTATCCCATCTCGGTATAGATTCAGGAAGTCATCAGCTACATAATCCTGAGCTCTAGAAAGAGTATCCCGCACCTCAAGCGCTTGGCTCTGTTCTTGGCGTGGCATCATAAAGCTAAGTCTGCATAGCAGCTCTGACAAGATGGAGGAGTTTTCCATCGCCTTATCTTCTAGAAGTGGCCATTCGGCTCTAAACTCAAAACTACAAGAGTTATCCGAGTCACTCATTAACAATGTTCTCAACTTCGGGCGGAATCGATGTAACCGATATAGCAAAGTTAGTACGCGATACGCTACAACTCGGTCTTGTTTGACCCAATCCTTAAACGGCAGGGAAGTGATTTTTTTAATATCGGTGCGGATATCCTTACTTAGATCCTCTACACTCCCCCCGTACCTCGACTCTAAGTAATGAAAGAATTCTGTTTCACTCTTCGATGGCAATTCATCACTCGGGTAACCAGCCTCGTAAGCTGATTCATAGATTCCACATTTCTGTTCATCGGTAAGGTTGGAAAAAATGTAACCATGCAGGTTGCCCCAAGGGCAACCAATTACTCGACCAACAACATTTCTTTGCACGAACGAAGAACTAGCTTCCCCTTCTAGGCCAACCATATCAGTAAGGTAAGGCTTAAGTGTAGCAATGTCGTTAGTAAGGTCGTTTGCCTTCAAAATATGTTCATAAAACACTGTCATTTACTCTGCTAGATAATCTTTGGGGAAATGAGCCATCTTTCTTTTTTGATTTCGAACTAGGGCTACTGTCTGTTTCTTAGTAAGAGCCACCTTTGAATGTGACACCTTGTATAGCTTGCCATAAGAACTGACATCTTGCTCACTAAAAGATTCTCCGGTGTTTTCTTCCATTAGTAAAGCTATTATACGCGAAGGAACATCAGCCTCTAACAGTGCAGCACAGCGTTCGATCGCATCAGCTGAACGACTTTTTGGTGTTCGAATTTTATCTAGCGCATCAACACCTTCGGCTAATATATCGTTAATACCGTCTTTGAAATCTGACATAGCTTATTACTCCTAAATAGTTTATCAATCGTATTCGTGGGTAGTCTCTATCCACTTAGCCCACTTTAATCGATGGGAAGGAATCTATCAGGGGGAGAAAATATTATTTTTTCTGCAAACAGGTTGGTGTAGCGGCATGATGAATTTGGTTACATAGTTAGAATAGAAAAAGTAAGTCAGGTGATGCATGTGTTGTGTTAACTTAGCTGTTAACTTAGCCACCCATAATAAGTTTAAGTTATAACATAACACTGTTTCCCTCATTGTAATAACAGACAAAGCCTCATTTATTCACTCAATAGGTACTCGGTTGACAATGATCACTTACCAATGACTAAGTCAGTGAATTTCAGGCGAGTTAATGCTGTTATACGAAGATAACCCTAGGTTTTAGTTTTTTAGTGATTAAGTTTTAATTAAAAATAAGTGTTAGGCGCTATTCAAACAGGCTTCTGCACTGGCGATACCATGCGTGCGTTTTAAGCCAACATGTTCACTAAATACACACAAGTGCTCTGCTGTGCCGACCGCGCCGGTGAAAATACCTTCAAAATTCGTGGTCAGTGTTAACCAACTGTTATCACTGATGTGTAACCTTGCGAGTATTTTAGTAACTTTAGCGTTAATTGCCCCGCGTTTATCTTCTCGCAGTATTCGACCTGTTTCATCCACGAGGATTAGGTAATCTTTTAAGCTAAAGGCTAAGCCGGTGGTTTTGTTTTGATGTTCATTACCGATAAAGGGCAGTAAAGTTGAGGGTTGCTTGCCCTTTATGGCCGCTTTTATACGTAATTGAATACTGGTGAAGCTCGACTGCTCAGGTGTCGCGGCGATACCCGCACGTATAGGGTTTAAATCTACATAAGCCATACACGACAATAAAGCACCTTCATCTAATAAGGCTTGAGACTTAAAGCGACCTTCCCAAAAATGTCCCGTGCACTTATCTTCTTTATTGGCTTGTCGAGCAATGGGCTCGTTCAGTGAACGCATAAACCAACTGATATCTATTAAGCGTTGTTTATACGCCATTGCTGTTTCTTCCACCATCTCGAGTTCGTATTTATCTAATGGGGAGTTATGCTGATATTTTTTGGTCAGGTGTGTGCCTTTAAATAGTTTATGCCAACGGGTAAGCACGTCCAGTGTAGACCACTTTTTTACTTGCTCGCTATCGACATGTAATACCAAGTGTAAATGATTATGCATAACGGCATGGGCACAAATATCAATAGAAAAAACTTGAGATAATTGAAAAATACGTTTCTCAATCCAATGACGCCTGTGTTCAAAACTAACCCCTGTTTCGGTATCAACGCCGCATAAAAAGGCTTTGCGCACGGTTCGGCTGCAAATATGATAATACGGCGTATCTGATAAACTAATTTGTTGTGAACGGGGTTTTGGCATGACAATCACCACACTGAATTAAGGTAAATTCAGTGTAGCTTATTGATTGAAATTTGAACAAGTTATTATGGGTGGCTTGATAAGTTGATACAACTACGTCTGTGTTCATAACTGACACCGGTTTCTTTATCAACACCGCATAAAAAGGCTTTGCGCACGGTTCGGCTGCAAATATGATAATACGGCGTATCTGATAAACTAATTTGTTGTGAACGGGGTTTTGGCATGACAATCACCACACTGAATTAAGGTAAATTCAGTGTAGCTTATTGATTGAAATTTGAACAAGTTATTATGGGTGGCTTGATAAGTTGCTATAAGTTGATAAGTTGGCTTGATAAGTTGATAAGTTGCATTTGTGGGTGGCTTGATAAATTTTGTGGGTGGCTTGATAAATTTTCAATTTTGTGGGTGGCTTGATAAATTTTCATAAGTTTTCATCACTTTATAAAACAAGACCGCACGCTACTCAAAATGACCACGAATAAATAATGGCTATCAATTAACCGCCAGCTAGCAACTGTGTGAGCTTGCCAGGTGAATGCTGACTGCTGTACTTTCACCTAGTTATCAAGCTCTGGTAATGGTTAAATAAAACACCAATACCAGAGCTTGATTTTATTGCTACACTGCCTTACTGAGCCTTGATAGTTATTGAAAAAATAAAACAGCGCTTTCAGAGAGTTGATATTGTTTATATTTTTCTTACACCAGCAAAGTAAAAACCGCTGAAATAGCTTTATAGATCAAGCCAATGAATTATAATGAAACCTAATGCAAACTTAACATTTTTAGGATAAGTAGCTATTTTGATTTATCTTCCTTTACCTAGCATTGCTCTCTATTTTTTGTGCTTTATGTTAACCACACTTTCAGTGCAGGCTACTGAAAAGCTAGCACATAACTTTCAAAAGGAAGCGGCTAAGTCGAACCAAGCGTGCATATCCTGCCACCAACAATCAAGCCATGACTGGCAACAGTCAGATCATGCTAAAGCGATGGCTATAGCTGATAATACTTCTGTATTAGGCGATTTCGATAATGTTGATGTGGAACATTACGGTCAAAAAGCTCATTTTTTTATCAAAGAAGAACTTTACCATGTCACCATTTCCTATGACGATAACACCAATACGTATCCGATAAAATACACCTTTGGGCACTTCCCCTTACAACAATATCTAGTAGAAACTGAACAAGGAAAATTACAGGTGTTACCTTTTGCTTGGGATAGCCGAGCAAAGCGTGACGGCGGACAGCGCTGGTATCATAACTATAGCGGTGAGGGAATCAGCCCCAAAGACCGATTACATTGGCGCCAGCCATTGCAAAACTGGAATGGTATGTGTGCTGATTGTCATTCTGATGGTTTGGTCAGAAACTATAATCCAGCACAAAACAGCTTCAGTAGCCAATTTGATAACATTAATGTCGGTTGTTTATCTTGTCATGGTGATATGGCTGAGCACTCGAAAACAAATTCAAAGCAAGTTGAGACGGTCGATATCATTGCTAAGCAAAATCCTACCGGGCAATGGTTAAGAAGTCTCGGTGAAAAAACTGCTCATTGGCAAGGGGAAAAACGCGATAACGCCTTTATGGACGGATGTTTTGCATGCCACTCACTTCGTGCGCCATTAACCGACGGCATTACGCCGAAAGCCCCATTTTTAGCGCAATTTACCCCACAATTGTTATCAGCACCTAATTATCATGTCGATGGTCAAATTAAAGAAGAAGTCTATGTTTATGGTTCTTTTTTACAAAGTAAGATGTACGCCGCCGGCGTTAATTGTTTAGATTGCCATGACAAACATACCACTAAACTAAAATTCACAGGCAATGGCACCTGTCTTCAGTGCCATAGTGGCGAAGTTTATAATGTTAAATCGCATCATCAACATAAAGCAAACAGTGTCGGGGCTGAGTGTGTTAATTGTCATATGCCAACCAATAGATATATGGGAGTAGATGATAGACGTGATCATAGTTTCAAAATACCTCGCCCTGATTTATCCCAACAATATAATACCCCCAATGCGTGTGTTAGCTGCCATAGTGAAAAATCAAATCAATGGGCCGCTGAACACTTATCAGCATGGCATGGCAAACCTCAAGCGCTATTAGTAAGTAAACAACGATTAATAAGGTTAAATAACGGACAAGCGCTGTCGTTAGCAGAGCATTTATCGATAATATCTGATGAAAAACTTGATGTTATTAGTCGAGCTACGGCAATGCAACTGCTGCCCTACACCACCAGTTCACTCAATGCCGCTCAACTATCACAGTATTTAACGCATACCGAGCCTTTACTGAGATTGAGTGCGGCAATGGTTGCAACCCTGCTGCCTACGGCCGATAAGGCAAAGTATTTAAGTCCTTTGCTAAAAGATAAATATAGCTCAGTACGCGTTGCTAGCGCCCGTAGTTTGGTATCCAGTGATTTATCATCAGAGTATCAAGCGCTATTTGCTCAAGCTTTTAAAGAGCTAATTCAAGCCAATCGCATTAATAGCTGGCGAGGTGAAGGGGTGATTAACCAAGGTGTGCTGGCTATTGAAATGAATAACTTAATTGATGCGGAACAATACTTTAAAAAAGCCATCCAAATAGAACCTTATTTTGACGCGGGTTATATCAATTTAGCAGATATTTATCGAGCGCAGCAAAAACCTTATTTAGTAGCTTCGGTATTATCAAGTGGCATTAAGAACATGCCAAAGTCAGCCGTGTTGCATTATGCTTATGGCTTGCACTTTGTCCGTCAAAAAAAGCTAGATAAAGCGGTTATTTATTTTGAAGAAGCCATGTCCTTGATGCCAAATAATGCACAATATGCTTATACCTATATCTTAGCGTTAGATGGCTTAGGGCAAAGTAACAAAGCATTGGAGAAATTAAAAACGCTATTGAAAAACTACCAAGATAAAGCGCAACTAAAAGAGTTAGGTTTGTACTTATCACAGAAGTTGAATTTAAGAGAAGATTATCATTGGTTTATGAAAAAATAATGCTGCTAAGCTGCTGTTTGGCAGCTCGAGCATACTTTACCTTCACTTAACAATATCATGCTTCAATGAGCGCACTGCAAAAATTAAGGCGCTAAGCTCGCTTACGCAATATGGGGCTAATAACTTAAAGGGCACAGTTTTTCTGCCCAGAGCAAACCGGCCAAAGCACTGACTTGGCCTATTTTCACCAACCCTCATGGCCGGTAATTAAATGAAATTTACCGCACAGGCCTTAACGATTATTTCGCATCGGGTTGTGATTCTGGTGCTGCTGCTTTGAAGGCATCCAACTTATTACAAGCGTCATAGACAGCCATTATTTTCGGATACTTTGTCATGTTTTGTCCAAAGCGCAGGGCGTTATAGACCTGTGGGATCAAGTATATATCGGCCATAGTGACAACCGACCCCATGGCATAAGGAGAGCAACTTAGCTGGTTTTCGATGCTAGTAAAGCCTAGGTCAATCCAGTAATGATACCAGCTTAACTTTTCTTCATCGCTCACACCCAGTTCAGTAGTGAGATGTTTCAATACCCGTAAATTGTTCAGAGGATGAATATCACAGGCGATAATATTGCACAAGCTACGGACATGGGCTTTAGCAATAGCATCCGTAGGATAAAGCGCTTGCTCAGGGTAACTTTCCTCTAACAATTCAAGAATCGCCGTTGATTGCGAGACGACGGCCCCGTCCTCCAAACGTAAAGATGGCAATAACCCCTGTGGATTTATCGCTAGATATTGAGCAGAATTTTGCTCATTGTTGACAAGGTTAATGGCAACTAAATCATACTCAATCTTTTTAACATTAAGTGCGATACGAACACGGTATGCCGCTGAGCTCCTAAAGTAAGAATAAAGCGTTAACATAATACCTACCTCCTAAGTATTGTTATTGCTCTGTAAGGTCTGATTAATGTAACTAGACTAGAGCGAGGTGATGAAATTGTGACGCTCAGTAAAGGTCCACATTCACATTGAGGACCTTACCAAGGTTAAGTTTGCACTATAGGCTGATACCAAGGTGATTAATGTTCGTGCAACCAAGCAGCATGCTTTGGAGCGCGCTTGGTTTTTGACCATTCTTCGAGCATATCCCACTTAACTTTATCCAACCTTGCTAGCTTCTTCACTTCGTCAGCATCTGGGGCAGCAAGTTCGAGACGGTGGCCATTAGGATCAAAAAAGTAAATCGATTTAAATACTGAATGATCCGTGACCCCCAGCACATCAATGCCATTAGCCTCTAGATGCACTTTATACTCGAGTAAGGTTTCCATATCCTTCACTTTGAAGGCGATATGCTGAACCCAGTCCGGTGTATTGGGGTCGCGCCCCATCTCCGGCTGTGTCGGTAATTCAAAAAAGGCTAAAACGTTATCGCTGCCGGCATCCAAAAATACATGCATATATGGATCTGGAGCTTTTGTAGAGGGTACAAAATCTTCCGCAATCGCGAGTACAAAGTCCATCTTCAAGTTTTTGACATACCATTCGACGGTTTCTTTCGCGTCTTTGCAGCGATAAGCTACGTGGTGTATTCGCTCAATTTTCATCATCACTTTTTCCTCTCAATGTAATGTAGTTTGTTAGGCACTTGGATTACAGTGTGGTGCGCGCAGGCAGCACTGTGCTAGTGACTTCTCCAAAACCAATGTAAGCTGCCCCCTCTCGACGACAACCACCGCGTATCACTATGGTGTCACCGTCTTCAATAAACGTGCGTGTTTCGCCATTGCTTAGCGTTAATGCTTTTTTACCACCAGCTGACAACTCCAGAAAAGATCCCGCCTCTTCAGGTTTTGGTCCAGATTGAGTACCACTACCAAACAAGTCCCCCGGACGTAAATTACAACCATTTACGCTATGGTGAGTAACCATCTGAGCTATGGTCCAATAGGAATGAATGAAATTTGAATTGGCTATTTGCTCTGCTTGCTGGCCATTTGCGCGCATTTTTTCAGTTTGAATCAATACTGCTAACTCAATATCAATTCCTCCCTGCTCATTGTTCTGATCCGAGGTTAAATACGGCAGAGGCTGAGGATCTTCACTCGGACGACTGAAATTAGCACGATAAGGTGCAAGCGCCTCTATGCTAACAATCCAAGGTGATATGGTTGATGCAAAGCTCTTTGACAAAAAGGGTCCTAGCGGCTGATACTCCCAAGCCTGAATGTCACGTGCTGACCAGTCATTAAAAAGACAAATACCAAAAACATGAGATTCAGCTTCCGTGATCGGGATAGCTTCACCCAGATTATTACCAGAGCCAATAAATATACCGAGCTCCAATTCGTGATCTAGGCGTTTACAAGGCCCTAAGCTAGGTACCTCAGAGTCCGGTGCTTTTAATTGTCCGACCGGACGATGAAAATTTTGCCCTGAGACACCAATAGAGGAAGAACGGCCATGATAACCAATAGGTACCCATTTATAGTTTGGTAATAATGGATTATCCGGTCGAAACAACTTGCCGACACTGGTCGCATGATGGATGGAAGTGTAAAAATCCGTATAGTCACCAATATGGCAAGGCATACTGTATTCCACTTCGGATTGACTAATCAGACATTCGCGTAACGGTTGCTGAACCTCTGATCCTGTCCTTAACGCCCTTGAAAGAGATAATCTAAGTGCCGACCAGGTGTCCTTTCCCATACTCATAAATTCATTTAAGCTAGACTGCGAACAAGCTAAAGCACCTTGTTGGGCTAAACCAGAAAACAAACCTGATTCACTAAGGGCTTTTAAGTCGACCACTTGCTCACCAATGGCTACCCCGCCTCGAAAACATTCTGCACTATGCTTTCTTCTAAAAATGGCAAACGGTAGGTTTTGAATGCTAAAGTCACAGCCTGCAAGGTTAGCAGACTCTACCCAACTAGACAGTGCAACATTATGGGTTTCATTAATTACAGACATAATTTTCAACTCACTTTTAATAATATAATTTTTATTAACATCACCATGAAACTAGCCCATCGTTTCATTGCAAAGCACTGGTAAAGTAGCCTCATAGTGACCTTATTTGAAATAAATATTCTCGCTAAACCAGTAATATCATTTAGCTGGAATAAGCTTATTCAGTATCATTCATTTTTAGTGTTCTACCGCGTCTTGAACCCCGATACCGGTTTCTGACATAACAAATTGATCTTGGTAAGTTAGCCTTTCTTTAGCTGCCGATTCACTTTTATCACTGATAGAAAAATACCAAATGGATAAAAATGCCAAGGGTACCGATACCACAGTAGGATATGCATAAGGGAAAATAGCTTTTTCCATACCCATCACATCCACCATGACTTGAGGACCAAGCACTATTAGTAATAACGAGCTACTTAATCCCAAAATAATACCGGCCATAGCACCTCGGGTTGTCAAACCACTCCAAAACATTGCCATAATTAACACCGGCGCATTAGCGCTAGCGGCAACAGCCATGGCTAAATTAGAGACAAAGACAACGTTCTGGTGTTCAAAGACAATACCCATAATAATCGCCAATATACCTGTACCTACCACTGCAATTTTCGACACTAACATTTCTTTCTTTTCAGTAACTTTTCCCTTCGCAAAGGTGCCCGCATATAGATCATGAGCTATGGTCGCTGCAGCCGATATTGTCAGCCCTGAAACCACAGCTAATATCGTAGCGAAAGTCACGGCGGCGATAAATCCAAGTAATATATCGCCCCCTAAAAGGTGAGAGACATGTAAAACGGCCATATTGTTACCACCAATCATGTTGCCGGCCGCATCATGGTAATCACCGTTAAACATAATTAAAGATATCGCGCCGAAACCAATTAAAATAATCAGTAGCTGAAAATAACCAATGATAGAAATAGCATAAAAAGCTGATTTTCTAGACGCTGCAGCATCTTTGACGGTAAAAAGTCTCATTAAGATATGTGGCAGACCAATGAAACCAAATAACAAAGTCATGCCCAGCGAAATAACGGATAAAGGATCTTTTAGCCAACCTCCTACTTCAACAATGCTGGCGCCTTTGGGGTGTGTCTCAACTGCACTAGAAAAGATTTTCCCCAGATCGAAGTCAAATTGAATAAGTAACAACAAGGCTAACAGTGTTCCACCCGCAACCAGCAGTACCGATTTAATAAATTGCACCCAAGTCGCCGCTAACATGCCACCAAAGGCGACATAAATCACCATCAATAAACTAACCGAAATAATGGCAACCAAATAATCTAGTCCAAATAATAACTGCACTAATTTACCAGCACCTACTAGCTGGGCAATCAGATAAAAAACCAAAACAAAAAGCGAAGATATTGCCGCTAAAGGCCTTATTTTCGAAGCAGATAAGCGAAAAGAAACCACATCGATAAAGGTAAACCGTCCCAAGTTACGTAATCGTTCTGCGATCAAAAATAATACCACTGGCCACGCGCCCAATGTGCCAGCAATAATGGCTAAGCCATCAACACCCATAATATAAATACTACTGGTAATACCTAATAAGGTTGCTGCTGATAGAAAGTCACCTGAAATAGCAACACCATTTTGCCAAGCAGGAATTCCCCCTCCTGCGGTATAGAACTCTTTCGCGGTACTTGTTCGTCGCGCCGCCCAATATGTAATCACCAAGGTGACTAAAACAAATAATATAAAGATGACAATAGCGGGGATATTTAATGCCTGCTTTGCCACATCCCCAGAAATAGAACCGGCAGCCCAGACCAAAGAGGGTGCTAAGAACAAGCTTATCGCCGTCATAAAAATCAAACTCCAGCGCTTATTTTTTAGCATCATGACGAATATCCTTGATTAGTTTTTCATTAAGTATGTCTAGCTGCTTACCTGCAATCATAGAGTAGTAAGCAGATAAAATAATCGCGACCAGCACCACAACCACTGTAAACCAAATACCGACAGTCACTGAGCTGTCAGCAGGCAATCTTAAGTTTACAAATTGCGGAAAGAACGCCCAAGATATTAAGTAACCTAAAAAAACCAGCATCATCATGCTAATCATAGTGACTCTGAGTCTGTGCCTTTTTTGCACCAGCTCTATGAAAGCTGGACGCTTTCTAATTTCTGATAAACTTAAAGCTGACATATAATTTAAACTCCGATATTTTTCGATTGATAAACTGCCAATTTATTATTGGAATACGTTAGTGGTTATTGATAAATTTATTTAACTACTTGAATATCTTCATAGTGAGATGTGCCATTGCTGTAGAGAATATCTACTTTATCCACCACGACCATTTCATTCTGCTTGACGTAGTCATGCCACACTTGCTCTAGTTTGCCAACAACTTCAGGATGAGCAGTATAAAGATCATTTATTTCTGCAGGATCCTTCGCAAGGTTGTACAACTGCCAGCGGCCAATCCCCCATGGCTTATTAAGCCAGATCATTTTCCAGTCCCCCCAACGTACCGCGCGGCGACCAAATAACTCCCACGCAGCAGTAAATTCCTTGCCATGGACGCTAGCTTGTTGCTCTTGCATATAACTCACCATGCTGGTGCCTGTCATAGGCAAAACTGCTCGGTTTTGGTAGCTAGTCGCTTTGGGGTCAAGTCCAGCTAACTCCATTAAGGTCGGCGCGATATCCATCACGGAGACAAACTCACTAGACTGCTGCTTTGAACGCGCCATTTTCGGGTAATAGATAAACGCCGGGACTTTAATCCCCCCTTCTGCAGTAAACCCCTTATGTAAACGTGAAGGTGTGTTGCTCACTCTTGCCCACCCTGGGCCCGTCGAGACAAATGAGCCCGCTTTACCCAAGTTTTCATCGCTATTATCAAAGTTTTTCGGGACCCAAGTTGCGTTGGGCTCATTTTTTCCTGCCTCTATATCAAGTGGGTTAGCGCCTTCAGCGCCATTGTCTGACATAAAAACTATGATGGTATTTTGTAATTGTCCCGTTTCTTCAAGGTAGGAAATAAGTCGGCCAATATGCACATCCAAGGCGTCCACCATACCGGCATATATTTCCATCAAACGTGCTTCTCGTTGTTTTTGCGTCGCGTTCAGCTCATCCCAAGTAGGATACATCTCTGCCCCTGGGTTTGCTGAGGTTGAGCTAGCAATCAAGCCAAGCTTTTTCATCCGGTTTAGTCGCTCAAGACTAATTGCTTCGTAGCCTGCATCGTATTTACCTTGGTACTTTGCAATGTTTTCTTCCGGTGCTTGTAACGGCCAGTGTGGAGCTGTGTAAGCCGCATAAGCAAAAAAAGGCTTGCCATCTTTGCGATTATTTTCGATGTTCTGAATTAAGGTATTGGTATAAAATTCAGAGGAAAAAAAATCTTCAGGTAGCTTCACCGGTTGACCATTTTTCCTGTAGTTAGCTATGCTGGCATTGGGGATCACACCTCGTTGGTCAAAGTGACTTGCCCCGCCCTCCAACAACGCAAAACTCTCTTCAAAGCCACGAGCTGAAGGATACGTCGTCTCGTCATATCCCAAGTGCCATTTGCCAGCCATATAGGTATGGTAACCTGCAGCTTTAAGCCGCGTAGCGATAGTGACAAAGCGCTTGTTTAAGTAGCCTTCGTAACCTGGTCGACCTTTCTGTTCTGCTGACCAATAATATTTTTGGGTACCCAACCCTACTAAATGATTATCCATTCCCGACAGCAGCATAGCTCGACTTGGCGAGCAAGTAGGCGCAGCATAGAAATTGGTCAGTTGTAGTCCAGACGTTGCTAACTTATCTAAATTGGGGGTATTAATTTCTCCACCAAAACTGCCTAAATCTGAATAGCCAAGGTCATCTGCTACAAGCAGCAGTATATTGGGTTGAGTATTCGTTGCATCCCTATCGTTGTTTTTTGCACAAGCGGAAAAAATAACAACGAGTAACATAGTTAGTATTAACCTGATAAGTATCATTCTACTGTACTCTCTTTAAGTGCTTTGCTTGGTTTACGCAGCGCTGGGACATTGGGCTCAGCTAAAATGACCCCGTTGCTTATGACATAGTCCTGCCAGTAAGCTAGCATCTGCTTCATAACGCTTGGTTTGCGGCTAGCAAGGTCTATTTGTTCGCCCGGATCAGTCGCAAGATTAAATAATTGCCACTCTTCCATGACTTCGGTGTCTTGATTATATAAACCGGTAATCTTCCAATCACCCGCGACAACGCCACGGCCTCCCCAGAACTCAAAGCCGAGGTAGTCGTTGTCACTTCTGATACTTTCAGTGCGATTCCTCAGCACAGGTACCAGTGACTTTCCGATTGGCGTTTGATAAGCCGCATTAGCTTGAGTTGGGTGCTCGATTCCGGCTAATTCCAGTACCGTTGGCATAATATCAAGCACGCTAGTCACGCCGTGATTGATACCAGGCTTGATCGCCCCTCTAGGCCAACTTATCATGGCGGGAACACGAACTCCGCCTTCTGCCCCAGAAAATTTATACTCGCGAAAGATGCCATTTCCTGCCGCAGCCCAGGTGTGTGAATAAAGCACTACCGAGCCTTTGCGCCCCATATTCTCAAGACTATTGTCTAAATTTTTCGCTTTAGGGAGTAATGCTGGCGCATGCCCTCGTTGTTCGGATGCCGCTTCAGCGCCATTATCACTCAAGAAAATAATCAGGGTATTTTCGTATAGGTTTTCCGACTTTAAGTACGCCAAAACTTTATTAATGTTTTGGTCCATATCGTCGACCATGGCCGCATATATTTCCATTGACCTTGCTGAAGTTAATTTTTCTTTTTCTGACAGTGACTCCCACGCTCGTACATCGGCTCGTAGATGACTGTGCTGAGCCGCTTGGTTGATTAAGCCGGACGCTTGTAAGCCTTGGATACGCTTGCTGCGCAGCACATCGTAGCCAGTATCGTAACGGCCTTTATATTTATCAATGATGTCTTCAGGCGCCTGCAAGGGATAATGCGGTGCGGTGTAAGCTAAGTAACCAAAAAATGGCCGTGTTTTATCACGTTGTTCAAGATAATCAATAAACTCTGCTGTGAAGTGACGCGTTGAAAAAAAATCTTTGGGCAGCTCATCGACTATTTCACCATTGCGCCAATAATCTCGATGACCAAAGCCGAATGAGCCTAATTGATCATCAAAATGATCACTGTTTTGCTGCATGGCAAAAGTTCTATCGAAGCCTCGACTGCTCGGTTTATTATCTTTACTGGCGCCCAAGTGCCACTTACCGACCATCACATTGTAGTAGCCCGCAGCCTGCAATATTGATGATAACGTCACCACATCGCTGCGCAGCGCGCCTTCATAACCAGGCTGGCCGAGTTGATTAGCAGCGGGCTGAGAATAAGCTCCAACCGTCGTCCCTAAGCCTGCTCGATGATTGTCGATGCCTGTCATTAGCATAGCGCGTGTTGTCGAGCATTGTGCGCCAGCGTAAAATCGTGAAAACTTGATACCTTCTTTTGCCAGATTATCTAAGGTAGGTGTTTGAATATCGCCGCCACCAAAAGCACCGATGTCTGTGTAAGCCATGTCATCAGCAACAATAAATAAAATATTAGGCCGCTCAACTGGCGTTTTTTTGCTAGCTATAGCAGCGACCTCAGCCCTAGCAGCTGTCGTGGCCAAACACGCCATAGCGATAACAAGCGCTATCAAACAAGGGCTAGTAAGGTATTTTCGGTGATACATAAAGACTCCAATCTTAAGCACTTATCATTTCAGAAAGCGATGAGGATTCAGCTTTAAACCACCAGTGAATCCCCAATATAAAGCTTAAAAGCTATACTTAGCTTCTAGGCCAATAGTGCGTCCTTTAGCGACACCAAAGATATAGTCGTTGTTACCACCTGGCGCGTTATAAGAAAAGTCGGCATATTCTTCATCCGTTAAATTCTTAACAAATAAGGAAACTTTAATACCTGAATCTAAATGACTCAGAGACATATTTGCGTTCAGCAGCGTAACAGCGTCAATTTCATTAAATTGATTACTTTCACCAACAGTAGCATTTAACCAATGAGAAGATTTGTGACTAAGATTGACACTCGCACGCGTTAAAAAATTACTAATTAAGGCATCTGATTCATAAGTAAGGGTTACATTGGCAGAGAATTTTGGCGCGCCTGATACTTCGGCATTATTGCTGACATCCTCGACATCCATTACGCCAAATCCAGTCTTAAGGGTGATTTCATCCGTTAGGTAGTGGTAGGTATCTAACTCAATGCCTCGACTGTCGACATCAAAAGAGCTAATGAAGAGGTTACCGTTGTTAAAACTTGCATTTTGAAAGTCTGAAATATCCATATCAAAAACGGTTGCATTGATATAGCCATTATCCATTTCGTATTTAAAACCCACTTCGAAAGTCAGGATTTCTTCGGTCGGAATAAATAATGAATTAGCACCAACAAAGTCTGAATTATTGACGGGGTTACCACTGGCCAAACCCGGTCTTTTTGAGCCTGTTGCAACACCACCGAATATTAATAGACTGTCACTTCCATCAAACTCTAGTGTGATAGAGCCATCTAGTGTGCTTTCATCGATACTGTCTGTTGCATTGGCATAGACACCATCATCTTCTCGGTTACCATGGACAATAATATCAGCGTCTTTACTTTCGTCAGTATAACGAGCACCAGTTATTAACCGTAACGTATCATTTAAGGAGTAAGTACTGCTGGCAAATACTGACCATGCACTCATATCCTGCTCGCCGTACCAAAAGCGTTGATCATTATTAAGGTACTGAAAAGTTAAACGGTCAACTGTTTGGTCGACATAATAGACCCCAACTATGTAATTGAAATCATCTCCTACGGGCGAAGTCAAACGAATTTCTTGCGTGAATTGTTCATATTCCTCGTCATACCAAGCGACTACCCGAGGTCCGCCTAAAATGGATGGGTCGAATGCTGCGGTGTAATCCATTTGATTAAAACCAGTAATGGCCGTAATTTCATAGTCACCGACGGGAATATCTAATTCTAAGGAAGTATCAACAAAGTCACGCTCAGAGCCAATATCTGCATTAGTTAAAACAGGTGCTGATATATCAACACCAAATGCAGTTTCTGAGAAACCAAGTAATGCCGTTGCTGGCTCTGCCGCTGGTGTAAAGCTATTTGTACCGTCAAACTCAGTAAACTCTCCCTCAAGTAAACGGACAAAACTATTACCTATTTGCTCTTGGTTTGAGGCCTGTAATTTACCAGTAATGGTCCAATCGTTATCCGTGAAGTAAACCCCAGTAATTCTTACCGAACTATTTTCACTTTCAGGCTCGTCACGACCGACACCATCATTGTGAATCCAACCGCCAACTTCTTCATACATGCCCGCGACGCGAAAAGCTAATTTGTCATTGACAGGAATATCGACAGCCCCTTCTACAGTCTTTGAACCATACTCAAATTCATTACCAATTTGGAAGTACCCACCAAATTCATCTCCTGGTTTTTTTGTGGTAACACTGATAGCGCCTACTAAGGCATTTCGTCCGTACAATGTGGCTTGAGTACCTTTGACTATGTCAATCATTCCCACATCCATCAAACCTGCCTGCATTTGGTTATTTCGCCCAGCCCATACACCATCGATAAATAGACCGACGTCTTGTTCTAGCATTGCTCCACCAGCGCGAGTGCCAATCCCCCTTATTGCTAGAACTGGTGTGCCACTAGGCGCAGCGCTAAAAGTTGCATTAGGGATAAAATCAACCACCGCATCCATATCATCTAATTGGTAATCTTGAAGTAAGTCTTCATCTAATACTTGTACCGACCCGGCTACTTCTAAAAGGCTCTCTGTACGCTTATTAACGGTTACCAGAATAACTTCCAAATCCGTTTTTGCCATGACCTCAGCAACTGAGCCTAAAGTGATAGTTGCCGCAATGGCTATCGCCAGGCTGGATTTACGAGCTGATGGAGCAGGCACCCGAGTGGCTGAACAGTTTTTTTCATGAAAATTTTTCATTTCACCGGTAGTTAAGGTTAATAAGTTTGAAATATTTCTAATGATGTTCATTTTTTATATGCCCCTAAGCAGATTTAGTTATTAAATTTATGCGCCCTTTAGGCGATAGGTAACCTTTAATCGCAATTCGACCCTCACTTCCAAAGATTAAAACAGCAACATAATCCGTGAAATGCATTCATTTGAACCATTAACTAAATGTGAGTATCGAACAATAAAGTACTCCATGAACAAGCATTTTATGCATTAATTCTGTGCGTACTTCATCATGTGCAATCAGATTAAAGCAGCCAAAAATGAAATAATATTCATAATTATTGATGGGTAATTAACTTTAAGTTATATTGATGTTTCATGATTTCGAGTAAAATATAGACATTAAATATCTGATTGGTCTCTACCTCTAAGGGAAATTTTTGAAAATAAACCAAATAAATGCTTTTATTTCAATTGCCGAAGGCTATGGCGTCGCAGGCGCTGCAGAGAAGATGTATGTCTCTCAACCTGCCATCACAAAAAGTATAGCCAATTTAGAAGTAGAGTTAGGGGTTTCACTATTTGATCGCTCGAAACACCGGCTAAAACTGAATAAATATGGCGAGATTCTTCTGCGCAGAGCAAAGGCGGCAAAAGCTGAGTTAGAACGTGCTAGAGAAGAAATTACTTTGATGAAGGACCGCTCTCAGCAAAGTATAAAATTCAATGGCTCGCCCGCTCTAATTCCAAAATTAATACCCAAAGCGATTAATCTATTTAAGCTAAACCACCCAGATGTACATGTGGAACTCGCTGGCTTGCTTGATGACAATCCGGCCAACAAAATTCAAGCCTTGATAAAAGGAGAGTACGATTTACTCATAACTGTGGTTGATGAAAACGAACCCAATGATGGTCTTGCCTACGAAAAATTGCTAGAAGTTGAAGTGGTTTTTGTCGCCAGTAATGGTCATCCGGCGCTAAAGCTAGTGAACCCCACGTTGAGCGACCTGGTCAAATATCACTGGTTATTTCCGGGGGCCGGAGGACCACCTTTACAGAAACTTAGAGCCGCATTTAGGCGCACCGAGACGCCTCTACCCAAAGACGTGACAACTATAGCAAACAGGCAGGTCATTTTTTCATTGCTAGATGAAGGCATGTATTTGGCCGCCATTCCTTGTCACCCAAGCTGTCTAGAAAGAAACTTAGCGGACCTCAATATTATCAATGTCAATATTGAAAAAATAAGTTGGCCTATTCACCTGATAAGACGAGAGCACTCTATTTTTTCGCCGGCTTTATTAGCGTTTATTGCGCAAATTAAAAACATAGTGTCTCAGTCGTCCTGAGTATGGAATTAAGCCAAATCACCTTTGAAGCCTCGTTGTTCCACTATGCACTGCTACTGCTCGGTAGCTTCATGGCGACACTTACCGGCTCGCTTTTAGGTATTGGTGGTGGCTTCATTATTTTAGGACTACTTTCCAGCCTTTTTCCTATATCCGTTATGATCCCACTGCTTGCCGGGGTGCTAGCGTGCATAGATCTAAGTAGAGCTATTGCATTTCGAGCTCACCTTCAGATCAGCATTTTTCACTGCTTTGTTATCGGTTGCGTCATTGGGGTTATTGGTGGTTCAATTTTGTTTATATCACTGCCAGAAAAAGTGATTGGTACTGGCTTAGGATTATTAATTCTTTTATCGCTTCTAGAGCCAAGCAACCTAATAAGATGGAAATTTAAATATCCTTTTGTTTGGATTGGCACCATACATTCTTTTTTATCTTCGATGTTTGGTTATGGTGGATTACTGCAAGCCGTTTTAATAAGAACACCTTTAGGTAACCTGCAAATTACCGCCACATTAGCGACCTGCTTCCTGATACTTGAGCTGCTGAAAGTTAGCTCTTATGCCATTGGAGGATTTGACTATCAACCCTACATAGGTGTAATTGTCGCCTCTGTCTGTGGTGCAATACCCGCTTCTATCATAGGAAAAAGGTTAGCACATCGAGTTAGTCAGAAGCTCTACCGAACAGTACAGAAAATAATAATCGTACTTATTGCTAGTAATATTTTATTCAAGGTTTGGGCCTAACTTATCTCGTATTAAACTCTCTGCTGATTAAAGAATAGTTATTAATAGTGACGTCGTAAGATGTCTATGAAAGCCTTGGCAGTATTAGATAAGGGATGTCGGCGACGAGTAATAATACCCACACGACGACTAATTACTGGTGATGACAGCTCTCTATATTCAAGCTTTAACGCTTGAATTTGTTGTTTATAAAGAGCGGGCATTACACTAATACCTAACTCACTAGCGACCATTTGCACTACTGTCGCCAATTGATTAGTTTCTAAAGCAACATTTAAGCATATATTTTCAATAGCAAGTTCGTTATCCATGAGTAACCTAATACTGGAAGGACGTTTTAAGGTGATAAATGGATACTTTACTAAATTCGACCAAGCGATCTTAGGCACTTTCATTAACGGGTGACTTTTAGGAAAAACTGCGACAAACCTATCCGTAAAGAGTGTTTCAAAGCTAAGATCTTCCGAGCTATCGGGATCAAAGCTGATAGCAAACTCCACCTTCCCTGTTTGTACCATCTCAACCGCATCTTCTGCAATGACATCGTGAATTTTCACTTTAATCGCAGGGTAGTCTTTATTAAAAGATAGCAGATGTTCTGGCAGGTGTGTGCTAGCAAATGATGGCATAGCAGCGAGAGATAAGGTGCCCCGCTGCAATAAAAATAGCTCACTAAGCTCAATAAAGGCATTATCAAAATCGCTTAACAATCGTTTAGCTACAGGTAAGAAGAGTTCTCCCTCGGGCGTTAATGCTAGCGTTCTTGTTGATCTTGCTAACAACTTTCCTCCAACGATTTCTTCCAAGTTCTTGATCGCTGTACTCAAAGCCGGTTGTGATATATGCAGTAGCTCACTAGCCTCGACAAAACTGTTTACCTCGATAACGGCAAGAAAAGCCCTAAGTTGTTTGATGGTTATATTCATACACATTTATTAAAATAATCTATCAATCATTAATATTAATTAATTTTACAAATACCTGCAATTATTTAATGCTATGTCTCTCAGTTATTAAAACATAAGGGCTTTTCTTTGCCATAGATTTAACTAGGTAAGGAAAGTAAAGTGACATGGCGGGATTTAATAAAGTAGTGCATAGCTATCAAGAAGCAATGGCTGGATTAATCGATGGTATGACCATTATCTCAGGGGGGTTTGGCTTATGTGGCATTCCTGAGAATTTAATTGCGGAAATAAAGCGTAAGGGCACCAAGAATTTAACTCTCGTCTCTAACAATTGTGGCGTTGATAATTTTGGTTTAGGTCTGTTGTTACCCGATCGTCAAATTAAAAAAATTGTTGCCTCTTATGTCGGTGAAAATGCCGAGTTTGAAAAACAAATGATGTCAGGTGAATTAGAAGTTGAATTAACCCCACAAGGCACGTTAGCTGAAAAAATGCGGGCGGGCGGTGCTGGCATTCCAGCATTTTACACTGCAACCGGTGTTGGCACTCCGGTTGCCATAGGTAAAGATGAACGGCAATTTCATGGCCGAGATTATATCTTAGAAGAAGCTATTACCGGTGATTTCGCCATTGTCAAAGCTTGGAAAGCGGATAGATTTGGCAACTTAGTTTTTAAAAAAACCGCGCGTAACTTTAACCCTATGGCAGCAACAGCAGGTAAAATTACCGTGGCAGAGGTGGAGGAAATAGTAGAGCCCGGAGAGCTCGACCCTGATGAAATTCATACCCCTGGCATTTATGTTAATCGATTAATTCAAGGGACTTTTGAAAAACGCATTGAACAACGCACCACTCGAACTTCAGGAGAATAATAATGGCTTTATCAAGAGATCAAATAGCACAACGTGTTGCTCGTGAATTACAAGATGGCTATTACGTTAACTTAGGTATCGGCATCCCGACTCTCGTGGCTAATTATGTCCCTGATGATATAGCAGTTATGCTGCAATCAGAAAATGGTCTTTTAGGTATGGGACAATTTCCCACCGAAGCCGAACTAGATGCTGATTTAATCAATGCTGGTAAACAAACGGTGACGATGACAACTGGGGCGTCAATTTTCGACTCGGCTGAATCTTTTGCCATGATCCGTGGTGGTCATGTTGACTTGACGGTACTGGGCGCTTTTGAAGTAGATGTCAATGGCAACATTGCCTCGTATATGATCCCGGGTAAATTAATCAAAGGCATGGGCGGCGCGATGGACTTAGTTGCAGGCGCTGACAATATCATAGTCACTATGACCCATGCATCAAAACATGGCGAGTCAAAATTGTTAACTAACTGCTCCTTACCTCTTACTGGCAAAGGTTGTATTAAGAAAGTGCTCACTGACTTAGCTTTCATTGAAATTAAAAGTGGCAAGTTTCATCTGTTAGAACGCGCGCCTGGCGTTACTTTAGAAGAAATAATTAAACTCACTGAAGGGGAGTTAGTGGTGCCTGAAAATGTACCTGAAATGCAATTTTAATAAAAAAATCAATACAATATTATACCAACTTCATTAAGTTTGTGAGCTTCTTGTGCGTAGGAAAAATAAATCAAGACAAGGCACTGTCATTACCGTCAATATTTTATATGAGTTATCAGCTTATCTGCGCAACCTAGTGGGTGCTATAACATAATGATGCTCGCGATAAAGTAGGCTATCATCGCGAGTGCCCCAGCAAAAAGGGCATAAGGTAGCTGTGTTTTTACGTGTTCTAATAAGTCACAGCCAGAGGCGATAGCGGAAACGCAGGTAGTATCAGAAATAGGTGAGCAATGATCACCGAATACGCCACCACCTAAAATAGCGGCAATGACCAGTGATGGTGGTAAACCTAGGGTTTGAATAAGGGGCACACCAATCGGGATCAAAATCGCAAATGTTCCCCAAGATGTCCCAGTACTGAAAGCAATTAGGCCGCCAACCAAAAATAGCATAGGTACCACAAACACCAAGGGTAAATAGTCACCCACCAGACCGGCGACAAATATGCCAGTACCTAACGCTTGTAAACTTGCTCCTAAGGTTAACGAAAACAAAACAATGGTGACTAACGGTAATAATTCTGACATGCCTTCAAAGCCGACACTAACAAGCTCTTTATGGCTAAAACGTTTTGAAAGCAGCAGCAATAAATAAGCCACAACTAGGGCAAAACATGTCGCGTAAAGTACAGATTTACCACCACTGCCTTGAGTAATATCACCATCGCCACTCCAATACATAAAAAAGAACATGCCAAAAATCATGCTCAGTAAAGGTACCACCATAAATCGAGCTTTAGTCGGCTTAACCAACTGCTCTGTTAAGCAATCTTCATCTTTAACTTCTATTTTATGTAATTCTTGCTCTGATATTTTTAATGGTCCGTGCACTTTATCGGTTGTTACTGTGTAGGCCACCACAATTAAGGCGATAATGGCATAAAAGTTAAAAGGTACTGTGCCCCAAAGGACTGAGATTGCCGATGCTCCTAGATCGTAATTACTCAACAAGCCAAGTACATAAGCTCCCCACCCATTTAGCAGCACTAAAATACAAACCGGTGCCGAGGTGCTATCAATCATGAAAGCTAAACGAGCACGGCTCATTTTAAATTTATCAAATAAATCTCGAGATAAAATGCCCGAGGTTAAGATACTTAAATTGGATTCTATAAAAATAAATAAGCCGGTAAACATAGTGACCATACCCACCTGTCGTTTGGACTTTGCAATGCCTTTGCTGGTTAAGGTATTAATCATTGCGGTAACACCGCCTGAATTTCGTAAGTAGGACAGCAAGGCACCGATGAGTAAACTAAAAATCAATAATTGGGTATTATCGACGGAACTAAATACCAGAACAATACGATTAATAAAGCCAATAAATGCATGAAAAATAAAGTTTGACTGCACTTGATATGACAATAATAGTTCAGAAGTAAACACTGCCATCACCAGCGCGAGTATCACTTCTTTTTTCCACAACACCATTACCACAGCGACTAAGGGAGGAAGTACCGTTAACCATTCCATATATTTTTGCCTTTAATATTTTTGTTATTGTTAACTCTTATTACTCGCTCAACTCATCGGTAAACGAAGTGCATATTTAAACCCTAGGTGAAATTGTTCCGCTAGCGATCAAAGCCAATAATGTCGAGGCTTCGCAGTAATTTTTAAAAAATTGTAAGCCGTAAGCCGCGTCAACGCCTTTAATAAAACGCGGCTCAAATCCAAGTGAAACCTCGATGATTAAACAACCAATAAAATGTGTTTTGCTAACGTGGCACTATGAGTCTGCTTAACAGGCCGGTAGTAAGCGCAACAGACCGGCTGACATTGCTCAGCTGGCCTGTTAAAACGGCTCATGATTGAATTTATGCCGACGTTACGCATGCCACTATCATTCACTAGACTCAGATAGACAGCCTACTGCCGAACTAGGCCATCCTTAAGTGTCAAATTTATCGCTTATAAATCAATCGCTTGATTTAGCTATTTTTATATTCAATTCTGGTGACTTTATACTTTTATATCAGCGCCAATGCCTGTGATAAATCGGCAATTAAATCTTCAGGGTCTTCGATTCCAATGGAAATACGGATCAAGCCTTCAGTAATACCTATTTCTTCTCGGCGTGCCTTTGGAACACCTGAATGGGTCATAGCGGCAGGATGTTGAGCCAAACTTTCTGTGCCTCCCAAACTCACTGCTAGTTTTACTAGCTGTAAATTGTCTAGCACTTGAAAAGCCGCCTCCTGACCTCCAGACACCTCGAATGAAAAAGTTGAGCCGGCCCCCGTGCATTGTTTTTTGTAAATTTGGTATTGTGGATTACCTTCAGTCAATAAACCCGGATAATCAATTCTGCTGACTTTTTCGTGCTGGTTTAAAAACTCAACCACTTGCTCTGCACCCTGCGTCGATGCTTGCATTCTTATTTTTAGGGTTTCTAAAGAACGTAAAATTAACCAGGCGGTATGCGAGTCCATGGTGGTACCCACACCATTTCTGACTTTCCGAATTTTACTGACAAGTTCTGCTTTACCAGAACAGCTACCGCCAATTAAGTCTGAATGGCCACCGACATATTTAGTTAACGAATAGAGGCACAAATCGGCACCATGGGCTAAAGGTTTTTGCCAAAGTGGCCCTAGCATAGTGTTATCTACCGCTAAGATAGGTTTTTGAGCTGGTGTGGAAATGTTATCAATCAGCTCACGACACTGGGCAATATCAATGAGATTGTTAGTCGGGTTATCCGGTGTCTCAACCAAGACGACTGAGATATCACCTAAGGTTTGAGCATGAGTTAATGCCGCTGCCAATGCACTGGCACCTTCACTCGACATAAAGCCTACCGCTTGAATGCCAAACTGCTTTAAAATACCGTTAATTAACGAATCACTGCCACCATAAATCGGCTCAGAGTAAACAATGACATCGCCCGGCTTTGAAAAGGCTAACAGTGTCGTTGAAATTGCTGACATGCCACTGCCGGTAATTAAACAATCTTCAGCGCCATCCCAAACGGCAATGCGGTTTTCGGCGATTTCAATGGTGGGATTATTAAAGCGAGAATAGACTAAACCCGCTTTTTCGCCGCTTTTCAGCTGGCGGCGGCCTGAGGCAAGATCAAATAAGTCTTTACCTTCTGCGCAAGAGTTAAAAACAAAGGTCGATGTTTGAAAATTTGGGCATTTAATTGCCCCCTCTGATAGCTGTGGATCATAGCCAAAGCCCATCATTAATGATTCTGGTTTTAAAGTATGTTGGCCAATCGCGGTTTTCTTGTAATCTGATGACATGTGATTTCCAATTGCTAATTAAAGATAAAATATTAAAACAACTACGTATTCTACAGAGTCAAAGACAGGTTTATTAAAAAATAGTTCTGAAAAAGTTTCTGCGTTACGTTCTCTGCTGGATCTTATTCAAATATAATTGCATAAAAACCTTTTTCTCTTCGCTAAACATTATTTGTGATTAAAACAAACAATGCAACTAAAGTTTAATAAAAATTAAAGCGTTATTTTTTGTTATATTTAATTTAGAAAATACAATGATTTAAATTAATTCTTTAGGTACTTTATTTAAAGTAGTGAGTTTTCATTCAAAATTGACTACACACATCAGTCAAAAATAAATTAAATTAAATTTGAATGTACTATTTTGCGGGCGCGATTAAAAGCAGCACTATCCGTTAATTGAAATCGCTGTTAATAAACCATGTCATCAGTAAGTAGAGCTGTTACAGCAATGAATTAGCCTGGGTAGCTAAAGCCTTATCGGGCGCTTTATTCGCCCGATAAGGCTTGTACTATGTTGCTTTAGCAACAGCCAAAGCATCTGTTATACCACCAGCTAGACTTGCTATGCTCTGTCTGGCGTTAATATCAAATAAACGGCGGTAAAAATCATCTCTAAAAATTAACAGACCTTAGAGCTTCGAGTTTACAAAGCTAAATTAAAAGGTATAGCTTGCTTTTACGTAATAAGAGCCACCGTTAAAATCAAATGGACCACTCTCGTAATATTTTCCACCTATCTGGCCGTATGACGCTGTTGGCAGTTGTTGCGCTTTTTGATCTAAGAGGTTTTTCGCACCAAGCGCAACAGTGAAGCTATCATTAATGTAGTAACTTACTTCTGCGTCTATGGTAAAGGCGGAATCTGCCATCTGGTTCCAGCCGCCCGCTCCGGCATCATCTGCATGGACAGCAAAATATTCACCAAAATAATTTACACGCACAAACGTACTGATCAGATCCCAATTTTGCGCAACAGTAACAGTAGCACGATGCTCTGGCATACCTCGTTCTAGGCGATTCACTTTACCTTCATCGACCGTCGCAGAGTTAAATGAATCAACGCTGGTTTTATTCCAGTTGTAGGCCATGCTAAATAGGGTATCACCACCCAGTAGCGACATTGAATAGTTACCAACGACATCTAAGCCTTGGGTTGTGGTATCAAAATCATTGGCAAAGTAAGTGACCGCTGAAATCAATTCAGGATTGTTAACACCTAGGTCTCTCAATTCATCATAATCGCTTGCTAACACATCAATTTGACTTGATTGCGCTAAACGATCGCTGACGTCAATATGATAGTAATCCACCGTTAAAAAGAACTCGCCTTGCTGATAAACCGCACCAAAAGCATAGCTGATGGACTCTTCCGGCGTTAACTCTTTACCGCCATAGAAAGCAGACAAGGCATCTGTTGGCGGCGCTAAGAAGGATTGAATTAAATTCGCATCAATAATCTGCGTTGAGGTGTTCACTACATTGGCTTGACCAACCGTTGGTGCTCTAAACCCTGTGCTATGAGACGCACGCAATGAAAATTCGTCGTTTAACTGATACTGCGCGGTTAATTTATAGTTAGTGGTTGAGCCAAATGAACTGAAGTCTTCATAACGCAGTGCCACACCTAATAAGAAGTCCTCAGTTAAATAACCTTCAAGATCAACATAAGCGGCAATATTTCGACGCGTATTGGTTCCTGCTGACTCTGGGCCAAAACCTTTAAAGCCATGCGAGCCAATACTAAACCCTTGGTCAGCATAATTGCCGGCTTGCCACGAGCTCTCTTCACCAGCAACAATCTCAAAACTTTCTTCACGCCACTCTAATCCACTGGCAATATTTATTGGCTCATATAAGCCCACTTCAACCGTTCTCACCAAATCAAGGTTAACGGTTTTTTCCAATTGTATGTATTTACCGGTTTCAAACTCAGTTGGCGTGCTCAAACCTAACGATGGGTTAAGGGTGTTATTTAAGATAAAAGCGGATTCGCTGCGACCAACCGAGCCACTTAAATCATAATACCATTGTGTTAAAAAGCCTGAGTTTATTTCGCCACGTGTCCCGACGGTTAAAGAGCTGTCGGTAATATTACCGCCAAATGCTGGTGTATAACCGCCCGGCATAATTTGGTTCATAGCAAAACAGTTGGGATCGGCAACCATGGCGAGATATTCTGCACTTGCTAAGACATTACCATCGACAATGTCACCATTGGCAGCAACTGTTTTTGGAATATTAACCACAGCACATGTGCGCTCTAACCCTTGTGATTGACCCACATCGCCTACTAATAACGTTTCACCGTCATCATTTGAAAAGACATTGCCACGGTTATGCGGGTTTCGATACCAGAATCCACCAATAGCATCGCGTTCAGAGTAATTACCAAACACGTAAAGCTCTTTATCATGCCCTAAATCTAGGCCAACATTAGCAAAAACAGTAATGTCATCGCTGATCTTAGGGTTACCATAATATTGCGCAGGATCGGGAATGAATTCATTCCCTTGTGCCGTTAAGTTAGCAGCATCAGGACGTTGGACACTACGACTAGTGGCATCTGCATTCTTGTATTGAAAGCTTAGATTAATAAAACCTTGCTCGGTTAATGGCATACCAATGTTACCATCTATAATGGTTTGGGCGCCGTCTCCTTGATAAAACTCCCCTGTTTTCACCGAAAGTGAACCACCGTCTGCGTCATCTTTCAAAACAAAATTCATCACACCGGCAATAGCATCAGAGCCATATTGTGCCGCGGCGCCATCACGTAAAACTTCGACTTGTTTTAATGCGACGCTTGGGATAACTGAAATATCGACACCTTGAGCGCCATCGTTAACCCCACCGCCTTGAAAAGCAATCACAGAAGCACGATGGCGACGCTTGCCATTAACTAAGATCAAGGTGCTATCTGAAGGCAGACCACGTAAATTCACCGGTCGAATTAACGTCGCGGCATCAGAAATAGGCTGTTGACGGACATTAAAAGAAGGAATTGCACCTTGTAACTGTTCAAGCATATCGCTTGAGGCATTTTTTCCTAGTTCATCACCCGCAATAATATCAATAGGTACCGGCGACTCCGCGACAGAACGAGGGGCTGTTCTTGAACCAACGACAGCAATGCGTTCAATTTTCTCTGCTTGAGCTTCATTACCAATTTGTGCTTGAGCAACCACAGGTACCGAACTTAAAGTCATTCCCATTGCGAGCAGTAAGCTTTTAACTTTGAATTTATTGGGTATGTGCATTGCTAACGCGACATTGACGTGATTGTTTAGCATTTTTTAATCCTGATTTTATATAAATAATTTTATGGTTGATGTTAATAATTTCAAAAATAGTTTTACTGCACTATTTTTAAGTAGTCGTGTTTATTTTTTGTTTAAAGCAATACTTTAAAAGATGTGGCAAGGAGAATGGCTTGTTCTTCTGGGCTCTAATTTACTCTTGTACCGCTACAACTGCGACGGGCATAGCTTATATAGCCTAGGCTATGAGACAACTACGCTACCCGGGAGCCAGCTATCAAAAAAGCCAATTTGCAGCAAGAACCTAGCAATTAAACCAGCTCTGCCTTTAAGCTTTCATACTATGCTTACTTTTGATCTCTCGAAGATATCGATAAATTGAATGAACCGAAATATTAAGCCGAGTCGCAGCGACCTGAGCACTATCTTTCAGCTCAAAAATACCGAGATCAAAGAGTTGCTTAACAATTTCGCGATTCTTCTGCGAGGTGGATATTTCCATATTGGCGCGGACATCATTTTTCACATTATCAATTGAGCTATGCAATGCTTCATCGATATTACGTGCAAACACCTCTGGTGATTTAAAAGCAAGCGGTGTCATCATACAATCTGGCATCATAGTACGAAGCACGGATTGCAATGGCGCATCCATATCGCAATTAATACATAACAAACCAATTGCTTGGTTATTATGGTTACGAATAATAGTGGTAATTGATCTTAAACTCTTGCCATTGGCCAATTGCGTGAGATAAGAGTTTGAAACGTCTTGCCCTGTTTTCAGCTTTAGTAAGGCTAAATTAGTGATCGGTGCCCCGACATCTCTACCGGTAATATGTCCATTAGCTATTTTAATTACTGAAGGGTTGTCGGCATCTAAACTGTGCAGTAATACTTCAGTATGCTCGCCATACATAGCGGCTATACCGTCGACAACATTCTCCATAGCTTTTAAAATGCCGACATCGCTCGGGGTTAATTTTTGAAGTTTCACTCGCTAAGCCTTTAGTCGGTAACTTACTGCTATCATGTAAATTTATTACTATTTATAGCAGCATAGTAGCATATTGCTAGTGCCCGTAAAGTACATAACAATAGTCATATTAATACTAAGATAGATTAAAAAAATTAGTCTCACGTTGCTATTGTTGCTGGCTTACTATCGTAGGGCTAGTGAAAAAATGATCGCTGCGATGCCGCTATCAGCAAGGCTAGATTTCCTCTTCAACTCATAGCTCGTCACTAAACTCGCTACAATAATATGAGCTTCAGTTCGCTTAACTAAAGCTTGTACTGATGCCACTATACTCCCCTTAACTAAGCAAGCATTGCATGTAGGTAACTGTCCTGAAAGGCATTAATACGCAAACAAGCGTAGTAGTGAATATGCTTCCATTGCTTCTGGAACACTTTCTACGTTTACTTTATACACCTTCTCAACTCAAATTTAGTTGTAAAAAATAACAATATAACCTCAGCTTCTTTCACCAAAAAAATACTATTAAGTTTTAAAAAACCCTCTAACATTAAAAAATATTGCATAAAAACAATAGCAGTAATAAACAGCTACTTATATTGCAAATATATTTGCATTAAAATATATTTGCATAATGATTTGGCTAATTAGTATTACTGCTCTGGTAAAAAATCAATACTATGGGCTGATTATCAATAGTTTTGCCGCCGCCCATAGCTGAAATGCCCCTACTGACCAGATTAATACCCTGCGACTGAATTGAAAGGAAATAAATATGAACCCGATTATAAAAAACTTTACTGCTATCCCACGTATTGCTATTAGCCATGGCGCAACACCGTTAGAATTTGCCCCCAGATTATCAACAGATCTAGGCTGTAAAATATTTTTCAAGCGGGATGATTGCACAGGGCTAGCCGGTGGCGGCAATAAGGTGCGTAAACTTGAATACTTGTTAGCAGATGCACAACAACAAGGTGCAGATACTTTGGTCACCGTAGGTGGTCTACAATCAAACCATGCGCGACAAACGGCAGCCGCCGCGGCCAAGTATGGCTTTAGCTGTGAATTAGTACTAGAAGATATTGCCGGCACGCCTAAGAAAGATTATTACCATAATGGTAATGTCCTGCTCGATAACTTGTTTGGCGCTAACATCCACAGCTTAGCTGCAGGTGAAGACTGCGCTGGCTACGCACAGACGTTAATTGAAAAATTACGCCGCGAAGGCCGAAAACCTTACCTTATTCCTCTTGGCGGCTCGAGTGTAATCGGCAGTTATGGTTATGTTCGCTGTGCCGATGAAATTGTGCAGCAATTAGCGACGCAAGAACTACAGATAGACCAAATTATTCTAGCTACGGGCAGCGCAGGGACACAAGCAGGTTTGTTGGCGGGACTGATTGCCGCAGAGATAGATTTACCCGTATTAGGTATTTGCGTATCTAGAACAACGGAAGATCAACAGGTTTTAGTTGAAACTTTACTGAGAAAAACTCTGCTGGCAATGGGCTTAGATCCTAAGTTAGCGCAAGGCAAAGTCATCTGCAATGGCAATTATGTCGGTCAGGGTTACGGCATCATAACAAATGCTATGGTCAACGCGGTTAAGCGTTGTGCACAACTCGAAGGGCTATTGTTAGACCCGGTTTATACCGGTAAAGCCATGGCGGGATTAATAGATTTATGCACTCAAGGAGTGGTGGCGCCGGGCAGTAAGCAACTCTTTTTACATACCGGCGGCAGTCAAGCACTTTTTGGCTATCAAGAAGCTTTTTAAACATTGTACAGTGCTTTAGCAGCAAAGTGCGTAAGCTAAATACGGCCGCTGCTGAATGCGCTAGGCCGTGTTTAGCTTACCGTATGATTACACGGTACTTACCGAGTGTTTTTTATGCTGAACGACTAAGCCGATAAAACAAAGGATGGCCGTCATTACACCTATCGACTGGCTGTATTCCGTCGGTAAATTGAAACCTATCGGGTTGGTTGTTATATAAGAGACAGTGATCGCGGTGCCGATTATGGCCGGAATACTGGCAACCCAATGGAAAGTACCTCTATCGAGTAAGTATTTGGTAGCTAGCCACAAGACACTCGTAGAGAGCAGCATGTTTGAGAAGGCGAAATAGCGCCAAATTAATGCGAAGTCTAAGAGAGTCATAAAGTAAGCAATACCCAGCAAAGGCACAGCTAATGCCAATCTGTGAAAGGTGGTTTGTGAGATATTGAACGCATCCATAATGGTTAAACGTAAAGAGCGGAAAGCCGTATCGCCTGAGGTAATCGGGAAAATCGCGACGGCTAGAATAGCCATTACCCCTCCGATCACTCCCAAGTAACCGGTCGCTATATGGTTAACCACCATACCTGGGCCGCCAATATCAAGCATAGCCTTTAATTCTCCATAACCACCTGGAAAAGCCGCTATACCCGCTAAAGCCCAGACACAGCCAACGATACCTTCACACATCATGGCACCATAAAAAACTGGCCGCGCATACTTTTCATTGGTCAGACAGCGAGCAATCATAGGCGATTGCGTAGAGTGAAAGCCACTAATAGCGCCGCAGGTAATGGTCAGGAATAACAACGGCCACACAGGTAAACCATCAGGGTTGGGCGTTAATAAGTCCGTATGACCATGACCATCAAAGTAAGCAAAAACATCGCTTACCTGTGGTAGATGTGGTGCTTCCATTAACAAAGCGCCGGCGATTAAGGTGGTCATCACAATCATTAATAAACCAAATAACGGATAAAGCTTAGTGATAATTTTATCAATAGGTAGCAAGGTGGCTAAAAAGTAATAACCTAAAATCAACAGTACCCAAAAGCTGTTGCCAGCTAAAAAAGTGCCTTCAAAATAGGATAGATTACTCAATAGCCCCGCCGGGCTCATAATAAAAACCACACCGACAAAGAACAGCAGCATACAAGTAAACACCAACATAACGCCTTTGAAGACGACGTTATAATAATGACCAGCAATTTCCGGTAAACTTTTGCCATCTTCTTTCAGGCTCATCACCCCTGAAAAATAGTCATGTATCGCGCCACCTAACATGTTACCAAGCACGATCCACACTAAGGCAATAGGACCATAGATTGCGCCTAAAATAGGGCCAAAAATAGGTCCAACGCCAGCAATGTTTAAAAATTGAATTAAAAATGCTCTGACCGGACTGATGGCAACGTAGTCAACACCGTCATCCAAGCGTTGCTGAGGTGTCCGAATTGTCGGATCTATCCCCGCTTGTTTTTCAACAAAGGGGCTGTAGAACTTATAGCCGAGAATAAGTAAAGCTATACAGATAAAGAAAATAAACATTTATAAAAACCTTTTTATTGATGAGATATTTAGTGATTTCAACTTTCTGACACCTAACACCTTGTCGAGTCACTTACCGCTACATGATAGTCAGAGACTTCGATAACGACAGGTAACAAGCGAGAACTTAAATTTCCCGAAAGCTAACGGGCATCTTACCTGTCCTGTAGTCAAACCTTGCTTGATTCAGCCGCAATATGCGTGTTCGATCGTTGTAAGAAATCACCTTCTTAAGGGAAAGTCCATGTATTAATCGTCCTGCTAGCACGAGCATAAACTCGCCCGAGGAGCTAATTTTTCTAGTAATTCTTGATTAGGAACCTACCGACACCTTCATTTGCCTAAGCCCCCTCTTATCCTTGAGCTGTTGGCTGGCTAATTCAGTGGTTCGGCTGCCCAGTTAGTCTAGTTACACACCCTCTAACACTGCTAAACTTTGTCATACCTAGCACAGTGACATTAACCAAAACCTTGGGGCGTATCGACAACCACCGAGCGCTCGATAATGATAACTCCTTGCTCCAAGACGCTATACCTATTAATTGGCTCTCAATTAACGAGGTCACCGTCACCCTCAATAAGTTTAAGTAATATTGGTTAACTATGCTAGCCATTATAATTCGAAAACCGTTTGAAAGAGCTTATTTAACCTCGGCAAATACCACTATGGCTTTATGGCTACTCTTACCTGATTTTTGCATCAAATAAGCGTAACCCATCGCTCTACTCGATTTTACTGGTACTTTCTCAACTCCCACTTTAATGAGTCGAAATGAACTCTTTAGAGCTCCCTTTATTCGCTTTACATTAGGATTTAAATTTTAAAGCGACTGACAATCTTTGACATGTTATGGCTACTCGACTTTAACTCTAAACTGGCACCATTAAGCTTATCGGATGTTGATAAAGATTCGTCCGCCATGTTGGCTAAATCATTGATACGCAAATTGACCTCATCCGCTGCTTGAGTTTGTTGCTCTGTTGCGCGAGCTATTTGAGTATTCATGTCAGAAATCAACTCCATTAATTTATCTATTTCAGATAAGGAATTGTCAGCCTCACTGGTTTGCTCAACGGTTTGATTAGAAATTTCTTGACTGATCTTAACTGCATCTACCGCCTTTTGAGCGCCTGATTGCAATTTTTGTATCATTTGTTGAATTTCATTCGTGCTTTGCTCGGTTCTATTGGCAAGTGTTCTTACTTCATCTGCAACAACAGCAAAGCCACGGCCTTGTTCGCCAGCTCTTGCTGCCTCAATAGCGGCATTTAACGCTAATAAATTGGTTTGTTCGGCAATACCACGAATAACATCAAGTACAGAGCCAATATTGTTACTTTCATCCGCAAGACTGGCAACAACCTGAGAAACACTATCGATGTTTGTTGACAGAGAGTTCATCTGATTAATGGTATTTGAAATAATTTCTTTACCTTGCGACGTATTATTCCTCGCATCATTTGCCGCCGTCTCAGCGGCTTTGGCATTATTACTTACATCTCGAATTTGCGATGTCATTTGTTCCATTGCCGTTGCGACTTGGCTGGTAATATCGTTTTGATTTTGCGTTAACCTTTGTGCACTTTCACTAGAGTCGGCCACTGATTGCGCATGATTAAGCACTAGCGCTGAGTTATCAGCCACCTCTTTAAGTGATTCACGCATTTTCTTGGTGAACTGATTAAAATAGTGGGCTAGGCGCGATATTTCATCACGGGCTTTATGATCTAATGCGCGGGTTAAATCCCCTTCTCCTTGTGCTATATCTTTCATTAAATTCGACGCTTCAAGCGTAGGGTGAATAATACTCTTGCCAATGAAATACCCTAAAAGTGTGATAAGCATAATTAATATGAATGCGTAAGCGATTAAAGTATTTCTCTGGCTTGCGAAAATGGCATCAATGTCGTCAATATAAGTGCCTGAGCCAATAATCCATTGCCAAGGTGTAAAGCCTTTAACAAAAGATATTTTATCTACAGGGTTATCAACACCGGGTTTAGGCCATTTGTAAGGCACAAACCCCTCGCCTTTTTCTTGAACAACATTGACCATATCACTAAATAAAGCGGTACCATCAGGATCTTTAACATCAGCAATATTTGTTCCATTTAACTTTGGCTTGAGCGGGTGCATGATCATGGTTGGGGTAGAGTCATTTATCCAAAAATAATTTTCTTGCTCATACCTCAGTGATTTAATTACCTCAATCGCTTGTGCTTGCGCTTGTGCTTCATTTAATGTTCCTGCACTTTGCTGTCGATAAAAATGCTCTGCGACGCTAAAGGCTACTTCAACAACTTGTTGGTTAGCGCTATATTTTTGTTGTAATAGCGACTTATGAGCCTGTGATAGACTAACGGAGCTTAAGATAACAAAGCCAATTAATACCAATATCAGCTGAATGATGAATCTTTTTTGGATAGTAATATTTCTTAAAAATGCCATAAAATAACCCTAAATACCCATTGATATGAATGAGTTTAATACAAATTTATACTATGAAGACTTTTTAAATACAAGCTAGACCTTAGTATTAACACTGATGTTAAACGAGAATCAAAAAGACTAAAGAAATTTGCTCTGATACTCCTCCGTTCCGACCTTTTCTCGTTTAGTACTTACTAACGTTTCATGCTATTTAAGCAGCTAGCGATGGATTACTGTTTTTTCAATCGACGAGCGACTTAGCCCATCACAGCTCATGTAAAGCTAGCAAGCGTTGCAGGCTTGGGAACATAAGTCGCGGCAGTCGTATTATATTAGAGAGTGCAGTGCCAAGTTCTAGGTGTAAAAGCGGCTCCTGAAAAATAAGTATTAGCTCTTCCAATCCCTAAATCTAATTTTGCTCTGAACTTGAATAGCTATTTTTGATGTTGTAGCTATTACAAGCTAACTGGTATACCAGCTTCATTAAGTTTGTGGTCTTGTTGTGGTAGGAAAAATAAACCAGTGCAAGGCGCTCGATTGAGCAATAGCTGACTATTAGGAGTGAGGCACAGGTTTTAGGTTCCAGACAAAGCCTAAGTACTCACATATATAAAACCATGATGCCATGGCGTATTTTAACCAGCACAAGTGGACAATAATTTAGTGAAATTAATGGTATTAGCATTGCCGAATACGAAACTCGACTCTGCAATACCAAGTGTAAAACATTACCTCGCATTTGGGTTTTGTCCTTTATTGCTGATATAACCCCTCCTCCATGAAAAAAAGGCCTTTGATATGTCAAAGGCCTTCTGTTCTTTCAATAATTAAAACCTAGTCGTTAAAACTTATAGCTTGCTTTAACGTAAACAAAACGACCTTGGCTATTATGAGTACTATTTACAAAGCCCATAAAGTCATGATAAGCAAACGGTGGCTCTTCATTAAACAAGTTCGTTGCGCCGATACTTAACGTGGTATTTTCAAGACCAATATAATTCACTGTGGTATCAACCGTAGTCCATGAATCTACATCACTCATCCCTTCAGTCGCTACTGATGCATCTTGTTTAAATGCACCAATATAGTTGACTGCCATACTAGCATTCCAGTCACCTTGTACCCAAACCGTGTTAAAGCTCCAGCGTACTTCTGGTTGCTCAAAGTCACCTTCTTGGGTATCAATACGCATGCTACCATCAGCATTTGGGCGCGCATCTTCATAAGATAATACGTAGTTCACTACATAGCTGAATTTGAAATCACCCATAGCAGTTTCTAAACCATAGTTAGCTTCAATATCTAAACCAGATGTAGTGATATTACCGATGTTTTCAAACTGATCAAAGATACGTACCACTTCACCTGGATCACCAGGGATCGCTGACGGTAAACGTTCAACGACACTCGGATCATTACCTAAGGTACTGAACTTAAATTGAGTATCTTTAGTGATAACATTTTCGATATCATAATCATAATAATCAATTGAAAAATCTAAGTTATCAGCAATTTCATAGATTAAACCTAAGTTATAGCTTTTAGACTCTTCCGGGCCTAAATCATCATTACCTGATAATACCGCGGTATATTCTTGCGGCTCACAAGCTTTATTGATATTACCAACGGCAGCACAGCGTACAGTATCAACTAAGTTAGGTGACTCATCGGTATTACCTAAACCAATTTGATGTAACGAAGGTGCTCTAAACGCAGTACCATATGAACCACGTAATGATAACGACTCCGTTGGCTGCCAAATGAAGGCCACTTTCGGGTCGGTTGTGGTACCAAAATCACTGTAATCTTCGTGACGTACGGCGATTTGTACTTCTAAAGTATCAAGCACTGGAACCGCTAACTCAGCAAAAACAGCGGTATTGTCACGGGAGCCATTCGCTTGAGTTGCTTCAGTGCCAAACACTTCGCCGCGTAAAAACTGATCATCTGGATTATCGCTAATACTCTCTTCACGATATTCAAAGCCGACCGCTAAACCAAGGTCGCCATGCGCCATTTCCATTAATGAACCGCTGACTTTACCGTCAAACGATTTACTGGTTGATTTACCAATGCGAGAGGTAGTTGTTTCAATAAAGTCTAATGCTTCTTGAGAGTTACTTGATGGTTCAAATGGGTTCCATAAACCGCTATCAATCGCTTCTTGGGTTCTGCGAGAATTTGGAAAACCATTTACACCACGCTCTGTTGAGGTACTCTTAATATAGTTATAAGCGACTTCCCAACTCCAATCCTTTATTTCGCCTTGTAGGCCGATTATTGAACGATAGTAGTCAGAGGTGACGCGTTTTTCGCGATTACCAATGTCTAACATACGTCGACGCATAGTTAAGTCTTGTTGGTAAAACTCATGCGTTGGCATAGTGGCAAATGGGTGGTTAACATTATCACCGGCCATAAATAGCTCATTAAAACTTGGGCTACCGGCACCACGAATGGTGGTTTTTGAATGTTGTCCGTTTAATTCAGCAAAGCCACGTAAATGGTCATTAATTTCATATTTACCCATGTAAATAAAACTTGCTCGTTCAGTGGCTGGCACTGAGGTCATCACAGGCGCATAATCATAACGACATAAGTTACCAACAATATCTTCGGCAGCACAAACGTCATTACCAAAGGTGTCTGCCATACGATTCGTCGAATCACTCGCTAATGCAATCGTGCCGGGGTAGCCTGATGAACTTCTAAAATCGGTAGCAAACGGGTCGTTAGGGCGTAATGCTACTTGGTTAGATGACTTAGAATAATCGCGATCACCGTATAAAATTTCTTCACGATCAAAATAATCGATGGCAAAAGTGTGGCTGGTTTTATCTGTTGAATTTCCCCAAACTAAACTGATATTTTTTTCTTCACCACCACCATCTGCAGTATCACCAAACTTTGCGGAAAGTTCTGCCCCTTCCATATCATCACGTAAGACAATGTTAATAACCCCTGCAACAGCGTCAGAGCCATAGGTAGCTGATGCGCCATCTTTTAAAATATCTACGCGTTTAATTGCAGCTAGCGGGATGTTGTTAATATCAACAAATGCCGTATCAATATTATTAGCAAATGGCGAAACCGAAACACGTCGGCCATTAACTAAGATTAACGTGGAGTCCGCACCTAAACCACGTAATGAAACACTTGAGCCACCATTACTGGTGTTATCGCTGCTGTTACCTTGGGTTGAAAACGTGCCTTGTCCTGCCATCGGCAGCTTAGTGAACAACCCGATCAGATCAGTAACACCGGTATTGGCAATATCTTCCGCACTTATTGATGTTAAGGGGGATGGCCCTTCCATATCTGTTCTTTTGATGTGCGAGCCCGTGACTTCAATACGCTCAACTTGCTCTGCTTCTGCGGCAGTGGCAACAAAGCTTTGTGAGGCAAAGAGTGCAGCGGTAATACTTAAGGCTAGCGTATGTTTCCGACTATTTAAGACCTTCATATTAAATTCCTTATATGCTTTATAATTATATGTTTTTTATGAACTTATTAAATGAATAATAATACTGATTAATTAAAACAAATTCAGTAGGTTTTTATAGCAAATAAAGCGCTGTTTTAACAGATAAGGTGAATATGACCTTTAATTAAAATGTAAAGTTATGTTAACCAAGAAAAATTTTATTACGAATAACTTCGGATATTTAGTCTATTCTAGCTAATAGACAGATCAAATAAATGCAATTTTGAAACTCAATTTTTTTACATATAAACATAAATATCAGTAATGTAGCGCAATACATTAAAAGATGGGCCAAAAAAAAAGGAGCTAAATCAGCTCCTTTTTGCTACATCAAGTATGGCGTTTAATTTTTTAGCAGGTATTTATTAAACATCCTAAATAGCGTAGCGCTTAAGGCTAATGTTGCCACAATTGCCGCACCGCTGGGCAGGTCAAAACTTGCCGATAAATACAAACCTAGCAGGTAACCAACAAACCCAACGCCATAGGCATATAACAAGACACATTTGCCTTTTAATTGGTTAATTGCCAATGCTGGTAATATTAAGGTACTAAAAACTAGATAGACGCCGACGAGTTCAACCGATAAAGTGATCACTATGGCAAATAACAGGTAGAAATAGCCACTATTGAGTATTTTCGGCTTAAAAAATATCAAGGCTAAAATCGCACTATAAACAACCGTTGGTAACAACAGTTGTTGCCAACTCACCCAAAGAATTTGTCCCGACATCAGCTGTTTAAGCAACTCGGCACCATGAGGATCATTGGATAATAACAACATAGCCACCACCGCTGATAATACGTAAAAGCAACCTATCATAGCTTCTAGTTCTTCAGCGAAATGTTTAGCTAACCAAGCAATAATACCTGCCCCTGCCAACGCAAAGAGCGCTGGCATCCAAATATTAACATAGGCTAACTCGGCAATATCATGATCCATTCGCACCACAATCGCCCCTAGAGCGGCAATTTGTGCAATGGCCAAATCAATAAAGATAATGCCGCGTTTTAATACTTGTTTTCCCAAAACCACATGGGTTGAAAGCACTAAAATACCGGCAGCGAACGCCGGTAGCAATATGGTCAGTAACTCATAATCCATCTAGGCTACCTATTAATGCTTAGCTGTTGTTGAGTGTTAGATACTTGCTGCAATAACGCAAGTACGCTGTCATATAAGCTAAACAAATCAGAACTTTGTTCATTCCCCCCGACAGAAAGTGGCAAAACAACAACAGGTAAATTAGCCTTATCGGCTAACCATTTTGCCCCGCGCGGGTCTTGATAAGAGGCAATAACAATGGCATTTATATTCCCTTGTGTGGCATGCTTTAAAAGCTTACTTAAGTGACCACTGGTTGGCGCCAATCCTGGCTTAGGTTCTAAGTCTGCTACTTGCTCAATACCCGAAAAATCAAACAAATAGCGAAAGCTTGAGTGATAAGCAATCACTTTCATGCCTTGGAGTTGTGTGGCGAAGTCTTGCCATTGCTCCGTCGCCAGTTGCCAGCGATTACTAAAATCTTCAAGCTGTTGTCGATAGTTGTTACTTTGCGCAGCATCTAGCTGAATTAACTTTTGTGTTAATGCTTTAGCAATCGCTAAAATACGCTTTGGCGAGAAGTGTACGTGCGGGTTTCCCTGACTATGCACATCACCCATACTACGATCAACATTACTCATTTGATCTAAAGTGTCGACATGCTCTGCGGCAAAAAACAAACCTTGCTCTGTACTACGTACTTTCGGGTTGGCTGCTTTCATTTGCAACATAGGTAACCAGCCTATTTCTAGTTCTGCGCCAGCACAGATCACTAAATCTGCTTGACGCATTTTAGCGATTAAGCTCGGCCGCGCTTGCACTTGATGCGGATCTTGCATGGCGGTAGTTGCCGAATAAATGCGTGCATTAGGTGCAAGCTCTTTTGCCAAAGCCGCGTATTCAGGCTCACAAGCAAAAATATTCAGTTGCGCGACAGCGCTATGACTTAAAGTCAGTAAAATACTGCTCAGTAGCAGTTTAAAATTGATGCGCACTGTGAGCCCCCAAAGCCATAACATATTGTACGGTGATAACATTATCATTTTGAGCATTTTCAAAACCGACATTGCTTTGATGGCTAAACTCTAAGCGCACAGTAGAAAAGTGGCTATTATGCCAGGCAACACTTAATTCGGTTTCTTTTAGCGTTTGTTGTTCAAAGTAATCTTCGTGTGGTAACTGGCTAGCTAACTTGCCATAACGCAAGCCTGCTGACCAGTTCGGTGAAAATTGATAAACGCCACTGACATACCAAGCTTGGTGATAATCTTTATCATTATTTTCTCCGTTTGGTTTTTCGTCATGGAGATCGGCGGCGATAAAATCGCTAACCCTAAAATATTCAGCACTAAGCGTTAAGTGCTGATACTTATAGTTACCATTAGGTGCCCATTTAAAAACAAAGTCAGTAATAAAGGTATTTTTACCGGTGTAACTTGCTGAATGGGCATCACCATGCTCGTCTTCAACATGCTCTTCTTCACTGTCATGCTCTTGCGGCGAGAGTTGACCATTTTCGTTACGTAAATAGCTAACACCTAACTGCCATGAACTTTCGATGCCGATATCTCCGCCCATTTTTGTAAACGCAGTATAAACACCGGTACTGTCAAATTCGCGCTCACCGGATTCATCAGCCGATCGAAGGCTATTGCCAGTAAAGACTTCGGTGCCAATGAGCCAATACAAATCTGTAGGTGCGATATAGCTGACTCTTAAACCGTCATCAAAGTAATGACCACCTAAAAATGCCCGATAGGCACTGGGTCTACTAGTAAACGCATCGGTATGAAGGTGTTGATTATTTAAATAGCCAATATCAGATAAAAACCGCCCAGCACGGACTGTAAAACCATTAGGTAAGGCCATGGTTTGCATAAAAGCTTCTTCGATATTAACTTCGCTTTCACCATCATGTGACTCAAACACCGTAGTCAACTTTCCATAGAACATATCATCAATGCTGGTACTTAATGCCAATTCAGTTTCCCCCAATCCAAAGCCCTTTACTCGTTCCGTCAGTAATCGGTCATCACTTTGATAATAACCATCTAAAATTACACTGATCGTTGGGGTCGACAGTGTTGGTGTTTGCCCATATGAAAGCATAGGGAATAAGCTAGATAAAACTAATGCAGCGCTTACTTTCGCAGGTAATAGTGTCGACAAGCGCGCAGGAAAAAATTGTAAATTTTTCATGTGTTAAAAATCTCTAAAATAAATTAAATATCAATATATAAGCCAACACGCCAAATTTAGCGTATTGATTTTGTAGAATAACGAATTGTTAAATAATGACTTTTAAAGAAAAGCGGGAGGTGCGCGACTAAGGTAAGGAACACTAGGGGCTAATGCTAATGACGATTGAACAGTAAAACTTGCTTGATACTGCTGACAAATAAATTCAAGGTTGGCATCTTGCTGCGGTAATGCATGATTGAATTGATGTTGGTGAAAGCACAAAGTACAGTGTGTTTTAGCACCTTCATCGATATGTTCAACACTATGCGCAGAAGCAGCCACAGACAAAACTAACAATATAGCGCTAAGCCATATTGCGATAAGTCGCCTGTTAGTTACTGAAAAATACATTTCTGCTATCCAATGAGTGAATGAATCAAATTCGGCATCAGTTTACGCGAAATACAACTGTGCTGGCAAGCTGAGCTTATTCCATTTAACACAATTAACCCGACTTCTATCGCAAAAGAGACCTTCACATCATGGCCTAAAGCTTAAAACTTAAGAAATAGGGGGTTACTTGTGTTGTGCAGAAATCAATTCATACGCGGCTTGAATGTCTTGCGCTTTTTGTTTAGCCGTTTCCATCATTTCAGGTGGTAAACCTTTTGCCACTAATTTATCAGGATGGTGTTGAGACATCAGCTTACGGTAAGCTTTTTTAATTTCATTGGCTGAATTTTGCTCTGTCACGCCTAATACTTTATAAGCATTTTCAAGTTGCTTACCTGCTTGCGCAAAAGTGTTATTTGCCCCACCTCGTCCTTGCTGATGAAAGTTTGCACCGGCAATGATCATTTCTAATAATTTATCTAACTCTTTAGCTGAGTAGCCAAGGCCGTTGGCAATTTGGTGTAATACTTCACGCTCAACGTTATCAAGATCTCCGTCAGCAAAGGCGACTTGAATCTGAATTTCCAGAAACAGTAATAATAGATCTTGGCGGTTTCCGACCGCAGACTTTAATTTGTTTAAGCGCTCACCAAGCGGAAAGCCGGTAGTTTTACCGTCTCTAAAAGCCTCTTGAGCTTGCTGGCGTAATTCACCTTTTAACCCTAACTTATCCATATACGCCGTAGCAAAGGCGATTTCGTGTTGCGTAACCTGACCATTCGCCTTAGCGATATAGCCCATAACCGAAAAGGTACAATAAAAAAATGCCGCTTGGCGATCAGTATCACTTTTAGCACCACCTAAAGCACTAAAGTCTAGCCCTATGCCTTTATCAAAGCGATGGCCAAGCCATGCGCCAAATAGTGCTCCAAAAATATTCTTAGTCAGCATAAGACCAAATAAAAAACCTAAAACTTTGCCCCAAATTCGCATGGTAAAACTCAATAATTAATTAACAATAAAACCGTTTAAATAGTGTTTAGACTAGCTAAACGTTCTGGTGTGCCAACATCAGTCCAAGCAGCGTCGATCACACTCGCTGATATTTTTTGCCGATCCGCCGCCGCTCTTAGCATAGGAGCTAAAGGCTGCACAGCTTTTTGTTGGATGCTTTTTTCATGCTCCGCAGAGCTCGCCTGTATAAAGAAGCGTTTCCGATAAAGCGCAATACCACTAAAAGTATAGGTGGGTTGCTTGTTGCCTGTTGGATTAACCAACTTCCCTGCCTCAAGTTGAAAGTCGCCATTTGGATTGTGTTCAGGATTTTCAACCAGTATTATATGTGCATCATACTCAGCACTTAATAGTGGTAAATTTTTTAGGTTAAAATCACCATAGATATCACCATTAATCACCAGAAAAACATCGTCTTCATGCTCAGCCAACAGTGGCAGAGCCTCAATAATCCCGCCCGCAGTTTCCAGCGCTACGATTTCGGCACTATAGCTGATGTTAGCGGAAAATTGCACACCAGTGCCAAGGTAATCCACCATTTGTTGACCCAGCCAAGCATGATTAATGACAATATCTTTAACACCCGCCGCCACTAATTTTTTAATATGATATTCAATCAGCGGTATGCCGTTTACTTTCAGTAACGGCTTTGGGCATTTATCGGTTAAGGGTCGCATTCGCTCACCGCGTCCTGCTGCCAGTATCATTGCTTTCATGGAAGTCATCCAAATTTAACTTAATCTAAAATATATACTCAACGCGTTAGCGCAATTTATTTAATGCCGGAATGACTCGTTTCTTCACCAGTTGATAAAGGAAGTCGAGTTTATCATATTGTCCACTGACATCTTGTATGTAGGTCAAGGTAAGTGGAATATCCGCTAAATAGCCTGACTTGTTATCTCTATGATGTAAACGAGCAAAAATGCCACTGGCTTTGAGATGACGTTGTAAGCCGGTTAAATCAAACCAATATTGCCACTTTTCTTTGCTAATATTTTCATCAGGAAAGTGTGCTTGTACTTGTTGGCGATAATCTTCAACTAGCGGCATGATTAATTCGTTCGGCCAACGCACGTAACAATCTCTAAGTAGCGACACCAAATCATAGCTAACCGGGCCTTGTACTGCATCTTGAAAATCGATAATACCGAGTTTGTCATCGGCTAACAGCATAATGTTTCGACTGTGATAATCCCTGTGCATAAAAACTTTAGGTTGCTCGGTTATGGCCGAAACCAACAATTTAAAACACAAATTAAGTGCACTTTGCTCAGTTGCTGTTAAATAAATGCCTAAATGCTGCTCTAACAACCAGTCGCTAAATATTGTTAGCTCTGTAATGATAAATTGCTCATCATACTGCGGTAAGCTACCAAGCTCTGTCGCTTCGCAGGTCAGCACTTTTTTCAGCTCAGTCAAAGCCAAGGCGTAATATCTTGACATGTTCTCGAGTGTTAGTGTTTCAGCCAATAAGCTATCGCCAAAATCGCTAAGGCAGAGAAATCCTTGCTCAAGATCGAGCGCAATCATTTTAGGGACATTAATACCGACTTGTTGCAACGTTTTTTGTACGTTAACAAAGGCGAGGTTATTGGATAAGTTTACTGGTGCATCCACCGCGATATAAGTCTTATTTTGGTAGGAAAAACGAAAATATCGCCGAAAACCAGCATCACCGGTTAACGGTATTAAGCTGACATTTTCGGCTGTAAAATGGGTTTTTAACCAGTACAATAGTTCGCTAGTTCGTATGTTGTTCAATGAGCGATATCTCTAAAAATATAATAAAATGACTTTAAAGTGCTTATTTTACACCACAGAACTACACATCAAAAGCGGCTAACACTATTAATATTACCTTATAACCTTGGCAATCAAAGGTATATTCGCCGTAAAAGTCCAACATAGGGTTGTTTTGAGTATAACTAAATAGCAGGCTAATGAAAATTGCTATATTATTATTACCTTTAGCGGTAAAATGCCGTTCAGAATCTAGGCTTTGTATTTTTAAAGTTAATTATCCGGACCATAAATGCGTTTTCCCTTAAACAAAATCTCCTGTCTCTGCCTGATATCTTTTAGCTTTGGTAGCAGGGCGCAAACCACTGAAATAAATACAAATATAGCCGAGCAATGCCCAATTCCAAGTTACGCTAACATTGCCGATGCTACGGGTAAAGAGCTCAACGAAAGCTTCACCATTTTATCGTCGACCTCAAGCATCAAAAAAGGGGCCTATGCCAAGTTTACCGGTGGTGTTACCTTATTAAATCAAGGTAAGACTATTGTTGCAGACAAATTATCGGTTGATCGTAGCACCTCGACAGTGAACGCAACTGGCGACATTCACTTTCAAAATAACAACATAGATATTTTTGCCGACTCGTTAAATATTAATCAGCTAGAAAAAACCACGTCATTGAGCGCAACGTCATATCAATTAAATGGCTCTGCTGGCCACGGCAGTGCCGAAAAAATTAATATTAATGGCAATGGTAACACCCTGAGTTTTATCGACTCTAGCTTTACCACGTGCTACGGGCCAGTACCTGATTGGCAAATGCGCGCCAGTGAAATTACTATCTCCTCAGATAAAAAATCGCTCGAAGCCTACCATGCCCGCTTTAGTCTGTTTGATGTACCGATTTTATATGTGCCTTACTTGACCATGCCGATCAGTAATGACCGACAGTCTGGTTTTTTATACCCGAAAATCAGCTCATCGAATAGTTCAGGTATTGAAGTCGAAACACCTTATTATATTAATATCTCGGAAAATATGGATGCGACAATAACGCCTCGCTATATGTCTGCTCGGGGCACACAACTGATTAGCGAATTTAGGTACTTACAGGGGTTACAATCAGGTAAGGTTGATATTGAGTATCTCAATAAAGATAAAAAAATCATCAGTAATAATGACCCACGCTATTTAGCAAGGTTTCAGCATATTGGCACATTTTCTCAACGTTTTCGGGCACATGTCGATTATACCACTATCAGTGATGATAATTACCTAGTGGATCTAGGCAGTAGCCAATTTAATTCCAATGATTCCTATCTCTATCAAATAGGGGAAATCGCCTATTTTGCTGAGAACTGGCAAACCACCTTAAAACTGCAAGATTTTGAAGTATTAGGTAGTCACCAACGCAGTTATAAAACTTTACCGCAAATTGAAATAAGTCGTCAGCAAAAATTAGCTAATTTTGATGGTATTATTGATATTTATTCCGAACTATCAAGCTTTGACACGCCAGATAAAACTAAACCAACAGCGCAAAGATATCATGTAGAGGCAGGCTTGCTATATCCAATCACTACACCTGCGTGGTTTTTAAATTCTGAAGTCAAACTACTGCAAACTAATTATCATCAAACAAATATCGCTAGTGATAGTTTGTTAGAAAAAAATATTAGCCGAACATTACCGAAATTACGCTTACATGGTGGGGTAAATTTAGATCGAAATTTAAGCTTGTTAGATCACGACTATAACCAAACATTAGAGCCACAATTACAATATTTGTATATTCCAGAAAAAGATCAAAGTAATATTGGCATTTACGATACCACTAATTTACAAGATGACTATAACGGCTTATTTCGCGACCGTCGCTTTAGTGGTATTGATCGCATAGCGCAAGCCAATCAAATCTCTTGGGGGTTAACAAGTCGGCTATTAACCGAAGAAAATACTGAAGTTCTACGCTTTAGCTTAGGCCGTATTGTATACTTAAATGAGGGTAGTTTTGATGATAGTGACGAAAATGCCTTAGTGGATAAGTCAGCACTCGCTGCTGATATATTTGTCCATTTAAGCCGCAATTGGCAGTTTAGCTCTGATATTCAATATAATACTGATTTCGGTGTCACTAATAAAAGTCAAACCACCTTAGATTACTTATTTTCCAATAATCAAACAATTCAATTGAACCATAGATATGCTCGTGATGTCTCAGGAGAGTCATTAGAGCAAATGTCGCTGGCAGCTAACGTTAAGATTGCAAACCGCTGGCAACTTGTCGGCCGATTTACCCAAGATTTACAAGGAAAACGTAGTATCGAAAGTTACGCCGGCCTTGAATACAGTAGCTGTTGCTGGGGCATTCGTTTTACTTATCATCGCAATATCAATTCAAAAATTGATGATGCCGGTAACCTAAATGAAAATCGCGATGCATTTGATAGCAGTTTTAACATTCAATTTGTATATAATGGTATAAATAGCAACAAATCTTCCAACAGTGTGGGTGATATGTTTAATTCAAGTATATTTGGCTATAAACGCCCTTACTTCCTCAATAACTAATTAAAAGAAATTTACGTTACATGAAAAATTTATTGAAATTATTACTTCTTGGCTCGGTGTTTATTTTTAGTTCACTTGAGCACTCTTTAGCCGCTGAAGTTGAGCTAGACCGAGTAGCGGCAATTGTTAATACTGGTGTGGTATTAGAGTCTGAAATAAAAGATCTCATCACGTCAGTGACCCTACAAGCAAAAAAGAATAATCAAACCTTACCTTCGGATCGTGCCTTGCGTATTCAAGTATTGGAAAAATTAATTAATGACGCGATTATTTTACAACTTGGCGAGCGCATGGGCGTACAAATTAGTGACGCTCAGCTTGATGAAACCTTAGCAAATATGGCAAAAGAGAGTAATCAAACGCTGGAAGAGTTTCGTCAAATGCTGATTGCAGATGGATTAGATTATGAGAAGTATCGTGAAAGTGCGCGTAATGAACTAATTACCGGCGAAGTTCGTCGCTCTAGCTTACGTCGTCGAATTTATATTTCCCCGCGAGAGGTGGATAATCTACTGTCGGTGATGAAAGAACAAACTAATGCTGATATTGAATATCGACTAGGTCACATCTTGATTGAATTCCCGACTAATCCCAAGCAAGCCGATATCAATGCCGCGAAAGCGCGTGCTGAAAAAGTGCTAGAGTTATTAAATGACGGCAGTGACTTTTCCAATATTGCCATGACCTCATCAAGCGGTGCAAATGCCTTAGAAGGGGGTGATTTGGGCTGGAAAAGTATTAATGAAATGCCGACCTTGTTTTCTGAATTAGTGGACGGTCAAGAAAAAGGCAGTATCTTTGGCCCAATTCGCACCGGCTTAGGTTTTAGTATTGTCAAACTAGTTGATGTTCGTGGTCGTCAAACCGTAGAAATCGAAGAAGTCAAAGCTAGCCATATCTTAATAGAACCTTCAATCATCCTCAGTGAAGCCAAGGCTGAGGCACTATTACAAGGTTTTATTGACCAAATCAACGCTGGCGAAGCTGACTTTGCCGAGCTGGCCAAAAAGCATTCACAAGGACCGACGTCTGTGCGCGGTGGTGACTTAGGCTGGAAAGATCCAACTTCATATGATCCGGCATTTGCTGACGCCTTAGCAAGCTTAGCTGTTGACGAAATCCATAAGCCATTTCGCTCATCATTTGGTTGGCATATTGCTAAATTAACTGGCCGCAGAACTCTAGATGCCACATCACAAATGAATGAGAATCGCGCTTATCAGTTACTTTATAACCGAAAATTCACTATGGAAGGTACACGTTGGATTAAAGAGTTACGTGACGAAGCCTATATAGAAGTACTGGAAACAGGAAGTAAAAAATAGTGGTCAAAAGAATTGCAATAACACCAGGTGAACCCGCCGGTATCGGCCCTGATCTACTGATAAAAATAGCCCAGCAAGATTGGCCAACGCAAATTGTTGCGGTGGCCTCGGCTGAGTTGTTAACGGCACGAGCAAAATTATTAAATTTACCGCTGTCGATTAAGCTATATGATGCTAATGAGCCAGTGACCTCGCATAAAGCCGGTACACTCATTGTTTTACCTGTGGCCTTAGCTGATGTTTGCCAACCTGGCGTACTGAACACAAATAATGGCCATTATGTTGTTGAAACTTTACGTATTGCCAGTGAAAAAAACATTTCCGGTGAATTTGATGCTGTGGTTACCGGCCCCGTCCATAAGGGCTTAATAAATCAAGCTGGCATCGCCTTTAGCGGTCATACCGAATATTTTGCCCACCAAGCAAACTGCTCTGACGTGGTGATGATGTTAGCAACCGAAGGCTTGCGGGTAGCGTTAGTGACCACACACATTCCTTTAGCTTATGTCTCTAAAGCCATCACGCACGAGCGCTTGCAAAAAGTAACTCGGATATTACACCAAGATTTGATCACAAAGTTTGGTATCCCGAAACCGAAAATTTATGTTTGTGGTATCAACCCCCATGCCGGTGAAGACGGGCATTTAGGCCGTGAAGAAATTGATGTTATGATCCCGGCCTTAGATGAATTACGCGCAGAAGGCATGAACCTCATCGGTCCTTTACCTGCAGATACTATCTTTCAAGCAAAATACCTAGACGACGCTGACGCTATTTTAAGCATGTTCCATGATCAAGGTTTACCGGTACTTAAGTTCAAAGGCTTTGGTGCTTCGGTCAATATAACCTTAGGGCTGCCATTTATTAGAACATCAGTCGATCACGGCACAGCCTTAGATTTAGCAGGCACCAATAAAGCAGATGTTGGTAGCTTTAATGAAGCCATTAACACCGCAATAGCTTTGGCTAACAATCAAGCATAAGACTACTTTGAGCACAAAAAAACCATGAGCAAAAACTCCCATTTAGGTCACCAAGCTAAGAAGCGCTTTGGACAAAACTTTTTACATAATGACGCGATTATTAGTAAAATTGTTGATGCGATCAATCCTGAGCCCAATGAAAATTTAATTGAGATTGGCCCCGGCTTAGGTGCATTGACTGAGCCGGTTATCGAGCGGGCAGGCCATCTCAGTGTGGTTGAGCTAGACCGTGATTTAGCGCATAGGTTACGCCACCACCCATTTTTAGCCCCTAAGCTGACGATTTACGAAGAAGATGCCTTAAAATTCGACTTTGCCCAATTAGCTAGTGACGAGAAGCCACTACGTATATTTGGTAATTTACCCTATAACATTTCAACGCCACTGATCTTTCATTTATTGACCTTTAAGGACAAAGTAAAAGATATGCACTTTATGCTGCAAAAAGAAGTGGTACAGCGCATGGCATCAGGTGAAAACTGTAAAGCCTATGGCCGTTTATCGATCATGACCCAATACCAGTGTCAGGTTATTCCTGTGATGGAAATAGGGCCAGAGGCCTTTAAACCAGCGCCGAAAGTTGACTCTGCCATTGTAAGATTAATACCGCACAAAACCATTAAAAACCCGGTAAAAGATATTAATTCGCTAAATAAAGTTTGTTTAGCTGCCTTTAATCAGCGTCGAAAAACCATTCGCAATAGTTTTAAAAACCTCATCTCTGCTGAGCAGTTAACTGAGTTAGGCATTGACCCCGGACTTCGCCCTGAAAACTTAGCCTTAGCAGATTTTGTCATGTTAGCGAACTTTGTTACCGACAATCCGATAGACCTTAACGATGAGTGAAAACAACATAGCAATCGCTGATAACATTGAAGTCTCTGTCATCAGTGCCTATATTGCGCAACAATCCGTCGAGGCTGAGCAACAATTTGTCTTTAGTTACACCATTACAGTGACTAATAATAGTCATGAAACCGTGCAACTCTTAAGTCGCTATTGGTTAATAACGGACGCTAATGGTGACGCTAGTACAGTGACAGGTGAAGGTGTTGTTGGCCAGCAACCTTTCATCAAGCCTGAAGAAAGCTTTACTTATACGAGTGGCTGCATCTTGAAGTCGCCTCTAGGTAATATGCAAGGCCATTATTTAATGCAAACTCATGCAGCGAAGCTTATTCAGGTTGAGATTCCGGTCTTTCGTTTAGCCAAACCCAATATATTAAATTAACGAGCAGCTATGGCAGTTTATTTTGTCGGTGATATCCAAGGTTGCTATAGCGAATTAGCTGCGCTTCTAACTCAGGTCGGCTTTTCAAACAACAGTGATCAACTCTATGTTGCCGGCGACCTCGTTGCTCGCGGACCTAAGTCGCTCGAGACCGTGCGCTTTATTAAGTCATTAGGAAACAGCGCTAAAGTGGTGTTGGGTAATCACGACTTGCATTTACTTGCTGTCTATCACGGCATCAAAAAGGTAAAGCAACAAGATCAACTCGGCGCCCTGCTATCGGCACCCGATGTCGCAGAGTTAATGTCATGGTTAATCCAACAACCGCTGATTGAAAAGCTACCTGATGAAGAAACATATATGAGTCATGCCGGACTCAGCCCACAATGGACACCTGATCTAGCGCTCAAGCAGGCAGCAATAGCACAGCAGCATTTAACTTCAACTGACAGCCGACATTGGTTGGCTAACATGTATGGTGACCAACCAGCGAGTTGGCTCGACGCCGACAATGAAATGGATCGCTTTAGATTTACCATTAACTCGCTGACCCGTATGCGCTATTGTTATGCTGACGGCAGTTTAGACTTTAGCTGTAAAGAAAGTCCCAGCAACGCAGCCAAAATATTAACGCCTTGGTTTGAGTTTGGTCACATTAACAAAAATACCCAGTGGCTATTTGGTCATTGGGCTGCTTTAATGGGGTGTTGTCGCGCTAAAAATATATACGCACTTGATACAGGCTGCGTTTGGGGACAACATTTGACCTTGCTCAGGTGGCATGATAAAAAGCTATTTACCGAGCAAGCACATAAAAAACAAAGATAAAGCATGACTTTAGTTTAAAAAATAACTCAGGTTGTTATACTAGCGACGAGACTTCTCTGCACTCCTTTTTAGTCTAATAATAATTAACGATTATGTATCTAGTAATCAAGTGATGATTTAATTTATATATTGGTGGGATCTATGAAATTAACAGTAGCAATGAAAATAATTGGTGGCTTCACCATTATTTCACTTTTACTATTTTTAACCAGCGCAATATCATGGAATAGTTTAAATACGATTGGCAATGCCACAAAGCAACAAAATGAACTTGCAATACCGACCTTAAAAGGCAGTAACAAGTTAGCTAACGATTTAACCGGCATTGGCAACTTGACCCTTCGTGCTTATTATCAAACTAAACTAGCACCTCTTGCGGAAAACCAAAAAGCCTTCGATGTCAACAAAAGTGACTTCAGAGCACAGCTAAAAAAGCTGCAAAACATAGTCCAAAACGAAAAAAGTTTAATCACCAATTTACGTAAAGTTGATGCCGTTTACGACAGTTTAGAGCAAGAAATTAGTAGTGTTCTTCGTAATCGGAAAGTAGCCATAGAACAACGCTTGGCGCTAATTGAAAAAATCGATATGATTGAAGAGACTGCTGATGATACTGCGACGGTTTTATTAGATCTTGGCGACCATGACCTCGCTAGCACAAAATTACAACGCGCCGTCAGTTTAGGTGAACGCTTAGAAACCTTACTCAATAGCATTGTCAGTTCATCGTTTGAATTTCGTGAAATTAAAGACCAACAATCAGCAGAGTTGGTTACCAGTGAAATCGAAAACTCATTTAATGAGATTCAAAAATCTATTAATAATGTTGTTAATGAATTAAACCAGCAAGGTATGGAGGATATTGCGGGTGAATTAACCGCTAGCTTTTCCGCATTACAAGGTTACATCACAGGGGATGAAAATATTTTCATCCATAAAAACAACCAGCTTACCGCGATTGCGGCGGCAACTGCGAGTTTAAAATTAGCTGAATCAGGTATCAGTAGCACCAATACCATACTAGATACACAAGTAGATTTAGCCAATAGAACCACGATGGCAACCGGCGTTTTAGTAGAAGAGTCAGTATCTGACGGGACTCGCAATACCTTTGTCATTACCTTAATCTCTATTGTCTTGGCAATCGTCATTGCATGGATAACCTTAACCAGTATTACCCGTCCATTAGGTCGAGTAAACGAAATGCTAAATGTTGTCGCCTCTGGTGACTTATCTCGCAAGTTAGATGAAAGTGGTAATGATGAGTTTGCGCAACTGTCACGTAACTGTAACTTGTTAATTGATAGCTTACGTACCTTGATTCAAAGCATTGTTAGCCGCTCCACGCAACTAGCAACCGCTGCTGAACAAACCTCGGCGGTCACCGCTCAAAGTACCACAGCTATAGAAGAGCAAAGAACACAGGTAGAACAAGCAGCCTCTGCCACCACGGAAATGAGCAGCACAGCACAAAGCGTACTTTCTAGTGCCAATGATGCTCTGGGCGAAATCAAGCAAGCTGATGATGAAGCTGAACGCGTGAAAGTGATTTCTAGCCGTAACCGTGAAACCATTGAGCTATTGGCGAATGAAGTCGAGTCGGCTTCGCAAGTGATCAATAAACTACAACAAGATAGCGCATCTATTGGCGGCATTCTTGATGTTATCAGAAGTATTGCTGACCAAACTAACTTATTAGCACTTAACGCGGCAATTGAAGCGGCGCGTGCCGGTGAACATGGTCGTGGTTTTGCGGTTGTTGCTGATGAAGTCAGAACTTTGGCAAGTCGTACGCAAGAATCGACACAAGAAATCCAAAATATGATTGAAGTTTTACAAACAGGTGCAGAGAAAGCCGTCTCTGTAATGGATGCCGGTAAAAATCAAGCGACCAACTGTGTTGAGCAAAGTGTCCAAGCTGAGCAAGCACTTGATACTATCACACACGCCGTTCATGAGGCTTTTGATCGCAGTTCGCAAATCGCCACAGCGGCGGAAGAGCAAAGCGTGGTTGCCCATGAAATTAGCGAGAACTTAGAGTCTATTGTCGCTATTGCCGAGCAAACCACCGCCGGCTCGAAACAAACCGCTGAGTCCAGTGGTGAAGTCGCTCGCTTAGCTGAAGAGCTACAACAATCAGTACAAGAGTTTAAACTTTAGATTCTCTTAAACTTCTGATAAACAAAAAAAGAGCGCTTAGCGCTCTTTTTTTATACCCAAAAATAAAGCAAGCCTTACATTTTTTCATAGACCGAAAAATCTAAGCGGTACTGATTTTTTTCATCGCTGGGGCGAATTTCACTCGCTACCTTTTTCCATACCGCTAAATCATATTCAGGAAAAAAAGTATCGCCATCAATATCGGCGTCAATGTGGGTAATATATAGCCGTTGTGCGGCAGCTAAACAATGCTGGTAAATAGCGCCTCCCCCTATCACCATCACTTCGGTACTATCACTGACTAAGGCAAGCGCGGCATCAACAGAATTAACCACGTCAACGCCGTCTGCTTGATAGTTAGCATCGCGCGAAATGACAATATTTTTCCGCCCAGGTAAAGCCCGACCAATCGATTTAAAGGTCTTTCGCCCCATAATAATGGGTTTACCTAAGGTGGTTTTTTTAAAGTAGGCCAAATCGGCCGGTAAATGCCACGGCATATCATTATTTTTGCCGATAACACGGTTATTGGCGTGCGCCACTATCATTGAAAGGATGGTCATAAGATTGCGTTAATTTCTAGTCAGGCTCAATATTCAAATATTATACCAGTTCCATTCATAAATGGAGCTATTTTATAGCAAGGGTAAATGGCCTAATACAAGGCATTTATTGAACTAACGAGTTGTTTCAATTATTAAATAAATAGCGAAATAGTGGCTGATTTAAACCAGTAGCCAAGGTCAATTAATGAGTGGCATTGCTATGATATAGCCAAAGCATAGCGCGATACGACGTTGAATAGCCTGAGCGCAAAGGCTCAAGGGCAAAAATGCTATCGGCAAGATTGCCGACAATGATAGGGGGAAAATAGCAAGGTAGCTTGATTAAACAACCTTGCTATTGATAAGGTTGCTTAACCTACCACCAAACGCTATATAAACCGGTCAAAATAACCACAACACCGAGTGCGGCAATATTGAACGACTTTTCGGTGACAAAACTGACATCATCTAAGCTAACACTGGTATCGTTTGCTGTCGTACTCGCGCGATTCATCAGTGAAACAATTACCATGAGTGCCAAACAAAGGACGAATACCATACTCATACGGTCCATAAAGGGTAAGTCCGGTTGAAATACCCGTAAGCCAAAGGAGAATAACGCCGAACCTATCGCTGCAGACAAGGCGCCCATTGAGGTGGCTTTTTTCCAAAACATACCTAATAAGAAGATCACCACAATACCAGGCGTAAAGACACCGGTAAATTCCTGAATATACTGGAAGGCCTGATCAAACTTACCTAACAGCGGCTCCGCCATAAACAGCGCAATGGTCAGTGAAACAAGCGTGGCAATACGTCCGACTTGCACATAGTGATGTTGGCTCTTGTTCGGGTTAACGGGGCGATAAATATCCATGGTAAAGATGGTAGAAATACTGTTAGTCATCGAGGCTAATGAAGAAACAATGGCGGCAACCAATGCGGCAAACACCAAGCCTTTAATCCCAACAGGCATTAGGTCCATCATCGATGGGTAGGCCTGATCCGGAGACGATAAATTCGGATAAAGCACCACAGCAGCAATGCCAGGTAATACGACAATAATCGGCATTAATAATTTTAAATACGCCGCTAGCGCAATACCTTTTTGTGCTTCTTGAATATTTTTTGCCGCTAAGGCGCGTTGTATGATGTATTGGTTGAAGCCCCAATAAGATAAGTTCATCACCCACATGCCACCAACCAGTACCGAAATACCCGGTAAGTTGGTATATTGCGAATTATCTGGCGATAGAATCATATCAAAATGGCCGGGTAATTCTGTCGTTAACACCCCAAAACCGGCGATGACACCCTCACCTTCAGCCACGGCATCAAGGGCTAAGTAACTCAATAATAAGCCACCAAAAATAAGTAATACCACTTGAATGATATCGGTATAAGCGACCGCTTTTAATCCGCCGTATAAGGAATAGGCAATAGAGAATGCTGCTAAAAACAACATGCCATACCACCAGTCAACGCCTGAAACTGTTTCGATAGCCAGTCCGCCAAGCCATAGCACAGCCGTTAGGTTGACAAAGATATAAACCACTAACCAAAACAGTGCTAAGGTGGTTTTTACCCTATGGTCAAAACGTTGCTCCAAGTATTGAGGCATGGTGAAGATGTTATTTTTCAGGAAAATTGGTAATAAGTATTTACCGACCAAGACCAGTGTGATCGCCGCCATCCATTCATAAGACGCGATAGCCATACCAACAACAAAGCCAGAGCCTGACATACCAATAATTTGTTCTGCCGAGATATTTGACGCTATTAATGACGCGCCGATCGCCCACCATGGCAAAGACTTACCCGCCAGAAAATAATCTTCCGTATCGGCTCCGGCCTTTTTATCACTGCGTGAGATCCAGAGTGCGACGCACAGCAGTCCAACTACGTAGACCACAAATACGCCAATATCAAACATTGCTAATTTCATAGATTTACCTTGTTATTCTTCTTGTAATGGTTGCTTGGCATTTACGAACGCACCATTTACCGCGGTACATTGATAAATATCGGCCACTAAACCGGTTTTCTGCTGATATTGTGCTTGCACAGCCTCGATGGTTGCAGGGATCAAAGATTTGTTCGCCAATGCCACAACACAACCGCCAAAACCTCCTCCGGTCATTCTAGCACCACCTTGCTCACCAAGCGACTGGGCAAGAATGGTCACTAAAGTGTCAAGTTCCGCTGTGCTCACTTCAAAATCATTTTTAAGTGACTGATGTGACGCCGCCATCAGTTTACTAATAGTAGTGATATTATTGTGCTGTAAAGCCGTTAACATCTGGATTGTTCGGTCATTTTCGCTGATAACATGTCGCGCTCTTTGATACAGTACCGGCTCAATTGTCGTCTTAACCGCCTCAAGTTCAGCCATTGAGACATCGCGTAATACCGTTTTACCACAATAGCGTGCCGCCGCTTCACACTGCTCTCGTCGGGTATTATATTCACTATCCACCAGACCACGTTTGACGTTTGAATTGATGATCAATATCGTCAGATCTTCTGGAATACTGGCATATTGAAAGCTCAAGTCTTGGCAATCGAGTAACGTTGCGTGATCTTGCTTGCCTAAAGCCGAAATAAATTGATCCATAATGCCGCAATTACAGCCGACAAAATCGTTTTCGGCCTGCTGGCCTTTTAATGCCGCTGCAACACCTGTCAGTGGTAAATCGTGCAACTGGGCAAAAGCTGACAGTATCGCCATTTCAAAAGAAGCCGAAGAACTTAAGCCTGCGCCTCTGGGCACATTACCTGAAACAACTAAGTCTGCGCCGTTAATATCAGGATAATCTTGCAGCAACGCCAACAGCGTACCGCGCACATAGTTACTCCAAGTGTTTTGCTGATCAAAGCTGATATCGTCTAGCGAGAATACATTCTGGTTTTGCTCAATATCTAGCGCAATAACCCGCACCTGTCGGTCATCACGTTTACTTGCCGCGATGTCTGTACCGAAGTTGATAGCCGCTGGCAGCACGAAACCATCGTTATAGTCTGTATGGTCGCCCATCAAGTTAACACGCCCTGGGGCGTGACAAATAATCTCGGGCTCAGCGCGGAAAGCCTCAATGAATGCTTGCGCTAATACCTCATGACGGTGACTGTTTTTTGATAACCCCATGATTAACTCCTAGCTTTGTAATGTATTGTCGAAAGTTCACGTAAGCGCTTAGCGGCCTGCTCAGCAGTAATATCGCGTTGCGCTTCCGCCATCATTTCATAGCCAACCATAAATTTTCTTACCTTAGCAGAGCGTAAAAGTGGTGGGAAAAAATGACCATGCAAAGTCCACTCAGGGTGCTCTTGTTGATCGAATGGCGCACCATGCCAGCCCATTGAATAAGGAAATGAACATTCAAATAGGTTGTCATAACATATGGTGATCTGCTGAAGAATATCCGCTAATGATTGCCGAGTTTGCTCGGTTAAATCCGTTAGATGTTTTATCGGAAATCTTGGCAATAGTAGGGTTTCAAAAGGCCAAGCGGCCCAATAAGGCACCACAACAACCCAGTCGTCATTTTGGCAAACAAGCCGTTCTTTATTGGTGATTTCGCGTTCAGCATAATCGGCCAGTAATGGGCGATTATAAGTGGCAAAATACTCACTTAGCTTAGACTGTTTTTTTTCAGCTAAAGTCGGTAATTGTTGTTGTGCCCAAATTTGCCCATGTGGGTGTGGATTTGAGCAGCCCATAACCGCGCCTTTATTTTCAAAGACCTGCACCCATTGATATTTCTCACCCAGCTCAGCACATTGCTCTTGCCATGTTGCTACAACATGGCTAATGGCGGCTTTAGATAACTCGGGTAAGGTTTTTGCGTGATTGGGTGAAAAACAAATGACACGACTTTCACCTTGTTCTGTCGCCATGCTAAATAACGGATCATCCTGCTTGACGTTAGGGGTATCAGACTTTAACGCGGCAAAATCATTTTGAAAAACAAAGGTTGTCTGATAGTTAACGTCTG
>Ga0209344_10000603_pt1 | contig 58362 bp, 59 predicted proteins | sample Cruoilmetagenom6_FD_187293 | JGI IMG/M metagenome (GOLD analysis project Ga0209344, IMG submission 187293) | Oil polluted marine microbial communities from Coal Oil Point, Santa Barbara, California, USA - Santa Barbara Oil Seep Sample 6 (SPAdes)... | ecosystem: Environmental > Aquatic > Marine... | reverse complement strand
GCTAAGGTTCTGGATGTTCTTGGTGTCGCCAGCTTGGTCAAGCGGGCATAATATTTAAGTCCGCGCCAATGTAAACTGGGCAACCAGTTCAACATGTGAAGACCAACGGAACTGATCGATAACCTGCACCCAATCCAATGCGTAACCGCCTTTGATCAGGGTTTTCGCGTCACGCGAAAAAGTAGCAGGGTTGCATGATACAAACGATATTTTCTTGATTTTTGATAGTGCTAAAACCTTGGTTTGTTCCAATGCTCCGGCACGTGGTGGATCAATGATAACGCCATCAAACCCTTTGAGCTCATCCAGTAACAAGGGACGATAGAACAAATCACGTGCTTCTGTTGTAACATCTTTTGTACCGGTTGCTTGGCGCCACGCCGTAACCAGTGCGTCCAACATTTCGGGTGCAAATTCGACGGCATGGACTTCTGAATGTTGTGAAAGTGGAAGTGTGAAAGTACCCGAGCCGCTGAATAAATCAAGCACACGCTTACATCCGGTGAGCGTTTCAACTGATGCAGATACCATTGCTGCTTCGCCCTGAGGTGTTGCCTGTAAAAACGAACCGGCGGGCGGGATTACATGGGCGGTTCCGAATTTTTGGATGGGTGGTTTAAGTTGGGCTAAAACCTCGCCATTCCAACTAATTCTTGCAAACCCGTGTATGGCGCACAGCTGTGCCAATGTTTCTGTTTGTTTCGGTTCAAGGTCCTTGGCATCGGTTATATCCACGTCCAAACCGTTTTCCGAGACAGTTGCGCCGATACGAATTTCGGTTTTTCGCGAACAGCCAAGTTTTGCAATTGCGCGAAAAGCATCAAAGCCCTGCATGATTTGCGGGTGCATCAACGGGCATTCCAACAGATCGATCAAAATATCTGAATGTTGTTTATGAAATCCGATCTCGGCGGATTTTTTCGTACGCTTTGCTGAAAAAACAGCGCGTCTACGGCTGTTCGGTGGAGAGACCTGAATGGGACGAAATGTTGTTTCTATGTAATTCAACAAAAGCGTATCTTTCACCAACTGTGTCTTCCAGTCGGCCAAAAAAGCATCATTTGCATGTTGTAAAATACAACCACCGCATTTTTTGAAATGCCGGCAAGCGGGCTTAATCCGCGTCTGTACAGGTTCCAGAATGCGCGCATCATTGCAGATGCCGTTTGCTATATTCCCCTCTGCAGTCTCACCCGGCAGCGTATAGGGAATAAAAATATCCGCATTGCGGACAGTTGCAATACCGTCACCTTGCCAGCTTAGTCGATCTATTTTGAATTTCTCGCTCATGTCGGCGGCATACTTGAAATCGGGCAGTACGGAAAGGGTTACATCAGTTCAATGCCAACAAATCACCTTTGGAAAGGCGCAGGCCGGAATCCACCCATGCTTTTTCCAACCTTTTTAGCTCGGCGCCCAGTTCAGGACCACTAAATCCATCCCCCAGATCGATGGCAGCAATTGGGAATTTTGCTTTTGCACCTACAGTTAATTCCTTCTGTAAATCTGCTGGCAACGGGGTTCCCAAGTGTGCACATAGTACCAATGTTGCATCACGGCCTGCTTCAAGGCCCAACTTGTAAGCGGCAATTCTCGGGGGGTAGGCTTCCGATACAACTGTGCGCATTTCGGTTAACAGCTGGGCTTCGTGTTTACTTAACCGCAACGCATTTTTTACATCCTGCCCACCAAGTGCCAGAAGCCTGCGCATCCAATCAGGGGATAAGTTTGCTGTATTTTCTAGATGGACAAGGGGTGCAATCGAATTTGGGTCTGTGCCAACAATAACACGGTGCATCACGCCTGTTTGTACCATTGCTGCAATACTTGGGGCAGGATTTTGCGCCGCCAGAAGTTTACGCATTTCATGGCCGATACGCTCTTTTGAAAGGCTATCGATACCGTCCAGATTTTGCGCACAGGCGTCTAGAGCCTCGGCGTCAATCCCGGTTTCTGGATTGCCATAAAGTGCATGAAACCTGAAAAACCGTAAAATGCGTAAATAATCTTCGCGTATGCGGTCCGTCGGGTTTTCAATAAATCGAACGCGCCCAGCCTGTAAATCATCCAAGCCTCCCAATGGATCGAATATTGTACCATCCAGATTTGCATAAAGGGCGTTCATTGTGAAATCGCGACGCTTGGCATCATCCTCTATGGCCGTTGAAAACGCAACAACGGCACGGCGCCCATCTGTTTGAACATCTTTGCGAAAAGTAGTGACTTCTACTGTTTGTCCATCAATAACAAATGTAATCGTGCCGTGTTCGATGCCGGTTGGGATCGCACGTAAATCGCTATTCTCTGCCAGCTTCATAACTGTTTCAGGCAGGGCACTTGTTGCCAAATCGATATCCGTAAACGGTTTATTCAGCAATGTATTGCGGACACAACCGCCAACAAAATACACCTTATAACCGGCATGTTCCAAAAGATTGAATACGGCTATCGGGCCACTGGATTGCAACCAATCAGCTTTAATACGCATCTTTTCGCTCCAGTATGTCTGCTAACATTCGCAACATCCGCGCTGTGGCACCCCAGATATAATATGGGCCGTATGGTACTGTAAAGTATTGCCGCCTGTTCCCCAACCACATGCGCCCTTCGATCAGATAATTGGAAGGATCCAGTAAATGTTCAAGTGGGGCCGTAAAAATCTCGGCTACTTCCTCTGACAGGATATGTGGTGTGAAATCCGGCGGGATCAAACCAACGTATGGGTGAACCAGAAATGATGTGACGGTAATATGTTTTGGTAAAGCGCCAATAATTTGCACATCCGTTTGTGCCAGCCCGATTTCCTCTTCCGCTTCGCGTAATGCAGTATGTCGAAATGATGTATCAGTTTCGTCCTGTTTTCCGCCAGGAAAAGAGATTTGCCCCGGATGATGGCGTAATCTGGAAGAACGTTTGGTGAAAACTACATCCAGCCCGTTCTTTCCCAGAATGATCGGGATTAAAACTGCGGCATCGCGTAGTTTTTGCGTATCAAGAGGTTGTTGTTCAGGATTGAGATCAAAGTCAGATGATGTTGGGGTATTTTCAACATTGCGCAATGCGCTTTCTATTGCGTCAATTTTTGTTTTGTACCGTTCCATAACATGTTCATGGCCCAGAGACGGGCTTACTGCAAGGGTTTGAAAACTTAAAGCTTTGCATCAAACCCTAAAGTTTTTGGATCAAGTTCGTAATGTTCCCCGCAAAATTGGCAATCAGCGGTGACCATTCCGTTTTCGGCAGTCATTTTTTCGATGTCTTTTGCAGAATACATCGACATGGTAGAGCGCACTTTATCCGGCCCGCATGAACAGCCGAATTCTACAGGTTGAATAGGGAAAACACGCGGCTGATCTTCCAGATAGAGACGTTTAAGCAATGTTGCCGGAGAGATATATGGCCCGACCAGCTCGGTTTCATCAATCGTTTGCAGGTGCATGATGGCCCTGTTCCAGCCATCTTCGCGGTCTTCCGGCACCAGATCATCCGCTTGTAAAATTGCCATTGATTCTGTGGCGTCGGATGTTGCGGTAAAGGGGGATGCTTTTGGCATCATTTGCACCATAACGCCGCCCGCGCGCCAGTTATTTATTTCGTTAGCAGTGGATGATTGAGCAACAGAAATTGCAAATTCGGTTGGTAGTTGCTCTGATTGTGCAAAATATGTGCTGGCACAAGCTGCCAATGACCCACCTTCAAGCGGTGTCACGCCCTGATATGGCTGCATGTCAGTGCCTTGGTCAATAAGGATGCCAAAAATGCCTTTGCCGATTTTTTCAAAAGCAGTCCCGTTATCTGTTGCCAGGCGCGTTTCATCAAAGCTGGCATAGGCGCGAATACGGGCTGGTTCACCATCGCTCTGGGGCCCGTAGTAATCGGTTGCCAGAATTCGAATGGGGCCATCGCCACGAATTTGCAGTGATAATTTCCAACGTAATTTTATCGTAGGGCCAATGAGCGCTGTCAAAATCACGGCTTCTGCCAGGATAGCGGATACCTCTAGCGGGTAGTTGTGCTGGTCCAATATTGTATTCAGCAATCCATCAAGACGTGCAACGCGTCCACGTATATCGGTTCTGTCCAACTGGAAGGGCAGGATTGTGTCATCCCATTCTATTTTTGCTTCAATATCAGACATTACAAACCCGCATTTTTTTGTCCCCATAAGACGTTTTGGCACAAAGGGCAATTCCAAGCTGTTATTTGCGATCAATTGGGTTATGTCAAAAGAATGAGACGCTATGGCCAATCCGTTAAATCTGACGTGCAATACCGGCACCGGCCCGGTGCCTATGGTATAATAATGCGTTCAGGTCAGGTTTTGTTGACCCAAGAGAATTTGACAGATGTAGAAATACAACTGCCTGGTGGCGGTATTGATGCAGGTGAAACAGCTCTTCAAGCCTTGCACCGCGAATGCCTGGAAGAAACCGGTTGGAAGGTACAAATCGACCGCCGTTTGGGTGCTTATCAGCGGTTTACATTTATGTCAGATTACGGGTTTTGGGCACAAAAAATATGCCATATCTATATTTGCCGCCCGGTTTACAAATTACGGGATCCCATAGAACCGTTTCACACAACAATATGGGCCGATGCAAATGATGCTGTTAGCCTTTTGACCAATGAAGGCGACCGGGATTTCCTTGCCGCAGTTTTGAAAACTTATTGATCAGCCACCTTTGAAATCATCACCCAGTCTTTCAACCCACCGAAATGTGAAAATTTTGATGGTATGTCCTCCAATCTTTTAACAGGCAGGGCTGAAAAGGGTTTATATTTGCCTGCGAACGGAGATACAGCTTTTACTGAAATATTCTGAAGGGCGCATAAAATGCGTTCTGCTTTGTTATCACGCTCATATTTCAGGATGAATCCGTCATTCTTGTCGGGTAGCCTTCTGGAATAACGGCTTGATACCCGAAACAGCATATTTGGGTCTTTCGGTAAAATCTGCACAACATCACCATCCCCTGATTGATGGTAACAATATAAAAATCCAGATGCATTTGATTTAAGGTTTACTGTAAATACATCATTTATCCGATAAGCAGTTTTCGTACTGCTTATGGTTAGATTTTTCGTAGTAGAGGTACGGGTTTTCGGTTTTGATGGAAACTCTGCATTTGTCAATTTATTATCAGGATGGTTCCATCCGTTGACCGGGTAACCATTAGATTCTTGAACCAAACGTGTATATACGTCGTAGTTCAGATCGCCAGTTGCTATTAAATCTTTATCAGCCTGAAATTTTGAAAGCGCTTTATGCGTTTTCAAATTCATCCGCCCGTTCGGTTGACCAGTATAATACCCAAGCCCGATTAACATTTTTTGCGTTTTGGAAATTGATATATTATTAGGTGTCGCAATAAATTTAGTACGTTTATTATTTTCCAGTTTTTCATTGGTCGGCTCGATATTTAAACATTGCCAGTAAGGAACTTTTGCATGTCGGCCCAACAATTCTATCGCGCCCAGTTCTATTAGATTTCGGACAGCCTGCCCGATACTTTCAACACGGTTAAACGAGAATGACATATCATATCCGGTTAACTTTATCAGCCCCGAAGCACCTGATCCAAACGCCTTGTTTGTTACGACCATTGAATTGGCAACCGATCCACCTGGCAAAACTGTTTTATCCGGGTAAGAAACAAGATGCAGATCAACCGAGACTATTGAAACACCTTTTTTAAAACTGGGCGATAGGGTTTCCAGCGCACCATTGTTGATCGTCAGCGGGTGCGGCGCATTTGTGAAATCCAAATCCACGTTTACATTGTCATTCAAGGTATTTGTATCGACTTGAGTAATGGCGCCGCGAAAATAAAATTTGGGCTTTTCCTGATCCTCGGTAGGAGAAAGTAATATCAATTGGCCGAAATCTTTTGAAAACGATTGGTCCAGAAATATATAGGACCCGCTTTTAATATTCATGTGATTAATCGCATTAAGCAGCATTTCATCAGCGCCAACGAAAGTTTTCTTTGAAAGATCATTAATGACTGTCGACGAAATCAAAATGCGTGGCCGCTTGGCGTTTGCCAACATATTATCCATACATCGCAAAGATGCGCTAAAGGATGTTAGATTTCGAACTGGTCTATTATTGGGTTGTGCGATATTTTTCGCTAATGGCGCATTCAAACTTGCACATGCAGAAATTCCAATCAAACAAATCAGCGTTGATATATATCGATAAAATCTGACAATATGCAGGTGTTTCAATGAAAACCTCAGAGTTTTTTATGAATTTGCAGGTATGAAATTGAAAGAGTGTAAATTTTTAAAAACAGTTAGGTTCTATTCCCTGAGAATTCGAATAAAATTGCAGATATATCATCATAAAACGGGGTGCCGTTTGCGAACTGGCTTACATCCCACAAGATATCATGCATATATTCCAACCCCGTGTTTCCGATGTGGTTAGATAAGGCTGCACACATCCGGTCTTCATCGTAAAGTGTGTCATTTGCATTCTGGCACTCGGTTATGCCATCCGAATACAACAATAACCGATCTCCGTGCTTTAGCTCTAATGTTTCTGTTTTATACTGAGCCCCGGCGATAAGCCCAATAGGTGGGCCGCCTGTGCCGACAAGTTCAGTTGTACCGTCTTTTCGAACTATCACAGGATATGGATGCCCCGCCTGCACAAATTGTGTATGGCCCGTGGTCAGGTTTATATCTGCAAAAGCTAATGTGAAATAATGCTCCGTTTCCATATCGGCCATTAACTGATTGTTTAACGCTTCGGCAATATGAGCCGGCGCACGGTGCATGAATTCGCCCTTATGATCGCGCTCGAATGCTATATTCTGCGCTTTATTGTTACGGCTTAAATATCCTGCAAGTCTTGCTGTAACCAATGCTGACGATATGCCATGACCAGAAACATCAATCGAGTACATCCCCAGGCGATCACGCGCAAAGCGGAAAAAACCGACCAGATCACCACCGACATGACCACATGGCTTAAACAGGATCGAAATATCGCCGTTTTCCAGCTTCATATGATTTTCTGGTATTAATGAATGTTGCAAGCGTTCGGCTTCAATCAGATCTTTTTGGATCACCTCATGCAATGCCTGCAATTTTGATAATGTTTCAGTTATACGTTTATTTTTATCTTGCAGTGCCTGCTCCATCTCCAGAATGCGCTGTCCCGCTTGCATACGCGCAAACAACTCTTCGGGGTTCACAGGTTTGGACAGAAAGTCATCTGCACCATGTGCCAACCCTTCGGCAATTTCTTCTTTTGCTGATTTTGATGTCAGCAAAATAAAATAACCAAACGTTTCACGTTCCAGTGCTTTAAATGCTTTGCAAAACTCCAAACCGTTCATATCCGGCATCATCCAATCACTGATGACCATGTCGAATTCTTGGGTTTTACAACACACCAATGCTTCTTGGGCACTTAAACATTGAACAGGAGACAGCCCCCATTTTTTCAAATGTGCGGATACGATCTTTAGTTGTAATTTACTGTCGTCAACGACAAGCACACGAAATACATTTTCTGCACTTACCAAAGGCGGACTTGTTACCTGTTCTGAACTTTTCAATAGACCCTCATGTCATCCGGTTTTGTGCATTATTCACCACCAGACTTAAGAACTTATGAAGTTAAAAAAAATTGAGTTTACAGCTATTTGGTAACCAATAATTAGGACGCATTTGCAAAACATCATGCAGGTTTATTATTACAGAGGCGTCTATGGTGGAATTAAAACAGTTCTATTTTTCAGATTACGAACAAAGGCGCCCGGAAGCTCCGTTGAAACACTCGTATATTATAGAATTCATCTGGCAAGCTCTGGCAATTTGCACCATTGCACTTGGTACAAGGTATCTGCTGTGGCGCTGGCAATATTCGCTGAATACCGATGCTATGTGGTTCGCGGTTTTGGTCGTCCTGGCCGAAACCTGCGCTTTTATCGGATTATTGCTTTTTGTTCATAATCTTTGGGAAATCAAAGATACCCCGCAAACAAAAGCCCCATCAAAACGATCAGAGGTAATTTTAGGTGCCGATGATACAACACCAATCAGCGTTGATATATTTCTGCCGACATATAACGAAGACCCGGAACTGACCCGTTATTCAATTCGCGATGCAAAGGCTGTAACGTATCCGTCCTCTTTGGAGCTTAAAATCCATGTTTTGGATGACGGTAATCGTCCGGAAATGAAAATTGTCGCAAAGGAAGAAGGTGTTAACTACATTACACGCCCAACAAATGCAGGTTTTAAGGCCGGCAACTTACGCAATGGCATGTCTCAAACAGATGGCGATTTTTTGGTTATTTTAGATTCGGACACCCGCCCGTTTCCGACAATTCTTAGTCATACTTTAGGATATTTTCGTGATCAGAATGTTGCCTGGGTTCAGACCCCTCAGTGGTTTTATGATACGCCAATGGGTCGTCCGTTAGATTGTGAGTGGGTCAAAAAATATGGCCGATTTGGCGGGTTTGCAGCCAAGAATATACAACGCATAATAGGGCCGGTGACTGTAGGGCGCGACCCGTTCATAAGTGATGCAAAGCTGTTCTACGACGTTATTCAGCGCAGGCGAAACGGATTGAACATCTCGTTTTGTTGCGGGGCAGGATCAATACATCGCCGCGAGGCAGTTATGGAAGCGGCATTAAAAGAATATGCGAAAACAATTGCAGAACAGGCAAAATGCTTTTCCGCATTCGCAACCTGCACTGCTGATCAGGACTTATTGGAAAAGGTATTGCGAAAGGAACTATCGGTTTCGACAGAACTAATGCCATATAAATTTCATGTATCAGAGGATATTTACACATCAATATTATTACACGGTGATAAGGCACGGAACTGGAAATCTGTTTACCACCCTGCAGTTGAAAGCAAGATGTTATCGCCATTGGATATACAAAGTTGGGCGATGCAACGGTTTAGATATGCAGGCGGCAGTCTGGATATCCTGTTTCATGATTGCCCTTTGTTTCGGGGTGGAATGGGTTTTCGCCAACGCTTAATGTATGGTGCGACGTTCTGGTCGTATCTGGCACCACTGTGGAACGTTATTTTCATCGCAGCACCATTAATTGCTCTAACTACGGGGCTTTCCCCGATCAATGCATATTCCATTGAGTTTTTTGCCCATCTATTACCGTTTCTGATTGTGCATGAGCTCGCGACTGTTTTTGGAACATGGGGTATCGATAACAGGCAGGGGAAAATGCTGAATATTGCATTCTTTTCATTTAATCTTATGGCATTATGGGCCGTTTTGCGCGGGCGGGAAATTAAATTCCAAGTAACGCCAAAAGAACGTAATGATCAGCGCCATATACGACTGGTCGCGCCGCAACTATGTGTTGTCGTACTAACATTTATTGCTGTAACTTTTGCTCTCGTGAAGGCTTGGTTGCAGCCCGGCAGTGCCGATATCGGATTATTGGGTGTTAACATTTTCTGGGCCGGATTGAATGCATATTGCATGACGGTTTTGATTAACGCGGCCCTTTGGACGCCGACAAAAGAAATGGCGCAACGTTTGGACGTGAAGAATAGAATCATCAAAGGTAAGACAGCGTGAGTGTTGCGCAGAACCTAATAAAAGCCCGCAGCCATTTTGCATTTATCATTGGCCTATCGGTTGCCGCCATACTTGCAATATCACTGGACAGCCGATTGGAATATTTGCAGATTACAAAAAATTCCGGACAAATAATTACCCGCAGTGCAGATCAAATCCAGCTATCCGACCCAAAAATCCTTAGCGTGAATGATATGAAAACAGCGAAGGTTGCTTGGGAATATTTTGAGAGAAACTACAACCCTGAAACAGGTCTTGTAAATTCGGTAGATGGTTTTCCGTCAACAACGATATGGGATCAATCCTCTTATCTGTTGGGGATGATTTCCGCCTATAGAATTGGATTGATAGACGTCACATTATTCGACCGCCGTATGTCTATGGCGTTGGAGACTTTGGCCCGTTTACCTCTGTTTTCCGGCAAACTTCCGAATAAAGTATATGATACACGTAGCATCCAGATGACAACATATACAAATGAACCCGCAGCAACAGGTATTGGCTGGTCAGCATTGGATATTGCACGCATGACAGTGCCGTTGAACATCCTTCTCTATGACTACCCGGAACATGCTGCAAAAGCTGGCAAAATACTGTCCGCTTGGGATTTTAAAGCAATGGTACATGACGGTGTCTTAATCGGCGCACGTCTTCATAAAGATACGGGCCTGATGGAAACCATCCAAGAAGGCCGCCTGGGTTATGAAGAATATGGCGCGCGGGCAATTTCCTTATTGGGGTTAGATGCGTTTACTGCTGCGAAATATGATGATTTCATCGAATTCAAAGAAATCGAAGGACAACAGATAGCTGCAGACAGCCGTAATATCAGTCTGTTCGGTGCGCCTAATTATGTTGTCAGTGAACCTTATATTTTGATGGCGATCGAATTTGGTCTGGATCGTGAAGCCAAAGAATTGGCGCATCGTATCTATTATGCACAAGAAAACCATTACGCATCATCCGGTCAGTTGACCGCAGTCAGCGAAGACAATATCGACCAAGAACCCTATTTTATTTACAATACAGTCTATGCGAATGACCATGCGTGGAATGCTGTGGATGAAAATGGCAATCAGTTTCCCGATCTCAAAACGTTAAGTACAAAAGCGGCATTTGGCTGGGACGCGCTGTATAACACGGATTATACCCGCCTTTTGGTGACGGAAATACAAAAAACCAAAACTGATGATCGCGGCTGGATGTCCGGGATTTATGAAAAGGATGGGCGCGTGAACGCGGTTGCGACAGCAAATACCAACGGCATAATTCTGGAGATCATCAATTACAAAGCAAACGGGCCATTGGTTTCAGCACGTTTCACAAAAGGAAACAGGTAATGATTGACTGGCAACAAGCGCGCCAATTGCAACATGATGTTGGCAAAGATGAAATGGTGGAAGTCGTTGAATTATTCCTATCCGAAGTGGATGAAGCAATTGAAACCTTGCAAAAAACCTATGATGAAATGTCCGCATCTGACCGATCAGCGGCATTTCACTTTTTGAAAGGCTGTGCATCAAATCTTGGATTTCAGGCTTTTGGCGTGCAATGTGGACAAGGTGAAGAAGCCACTAAATCAGGGCAAGAACCCGAATTTGGCGTAGCGGATCTTGTAAATCTTTATACGCGTTCCAAACAACAATTCACACAAGAATATGCAACGGAACTTGGCTAAGTCATGTCTCTTCCGCAAGAATACCGGTGGCTGTCTCGATAAATTGACGTGTTGCTTCGGCATGGACCCAATGGCCGGCACCAGCAATTTCGCGAACAGATGATTGCGGGAACATCTGTTTAATTCTGGGCATATGTTCAGGTAAAATATATTCGGAAACGCCACCTTTGATAAAGGTGGCTTCGTTTTGGTATAGCGCCGATAGATCGGGGAATCCAACAAGATCTTCCATATTATCTGCCAGAGCATCCAGATTGAATATCCAGCGGTTACCGGTTTCCGATAGCTCAAGACCTTGCGCCAAAAAAGCACTGGTAGCAGGATCATGAATTTGGTTGTTTAATGTTTTTTCTGCCTCAGACCGGCGGGTCAGGTTTTCTATATCCAAATTGCGCATGATATCAATATTGGCAATATGCGAGTGAGTATATGTAACAGGTGCGATATCCACGATGATCAATCTATGTAAATTTAGTGGATTTCGTACCGCCAGAACCATAGCGGCCTTACCGCCCATCGAATGCGCTAGAATATCAACTGGCCCGTTTATGTGTGATACTATAGCTGCCAGATCGTCAGCCAGATCATGATAGCTATGATGCGTATCCCAAAAACTACCCCCATGGTTTCGCATATCGACCGTGATAACCTGCCGATCCGAACTTAGGCGTTTGGCGATTGCCCGCCAATTGCGCCCGGATCCGAATAGCCCGTGAGCGATCAGCAATGTTGGATGCTGTGTACCCTCGCCGTAAGTATTATAATTTAACAATCTGGTCATACTAAGAACTGCGCCAATGTCTCATCGTCGGTGATGTCGCGATATGACAGGCTCGCTTCGTCCATCCTGTCGAACAGATGCTTGAAGCCACCTTTGGACTTCGTTTCAATTCCCAATAATACCGTACCAAAGTTTCGTGCTGATTTTTTTAAATATTCGAAACGGGCAATATCATCATCCGGCCCAAGCAAGTTCAGGAAATCCTTTAAAGCCCCCGGGCGTTGCGGCAGGCGCAGTATCAAGTATTTCTTCAATCCTTCGGATCGTAATGCGCGCTCTTTTACATCCGGCAGGCGCTCAAAATCAAAGTTTCCACCTGACGTAACACAAACAACGCATTTACCGGCGATATCATCACTTAAGTCTTTTAATGCATCAATGGTTAACGCTCCCGCAGGTTCCAGCACAATGCCTTCTATATTCAGAAGCTCCAGTATGGTTGTACAAAGCCTGTCTTCATCGATACCGAGTAAATTGTTTTTCGGGACATTTTTCAAAATATCAAAGTTATGATGCCCGATCTGGGCAACTGCTGCCCCGTCCACAAAATTATCAATTGTTGGTATGGAAACAAGCTGCCCCTTATCAAGCGAAGCATATAGGCTGCGCGCACCGCTTGGCTCTACCAGATGGAATTCGGGGCTGTCCTTTATGGTGTCATAATATTTTATCAAACCCGAAGATAGACCACCACCGCCAACGGGAACAACCATGTGATCGATTTTTCTTTTTAATTGTTGGCGTATTTCCTGTGCGATTGATGCCTGGCCTTCAATCACGTCAAGCGAATCGTATGGTGGCAGAAACTGGGCACCCATTTCTGCTGCAAAAGATTTCGCGGCAACTAACGTGTCATCAAAATAATCACCTTCCAGTCGAATTTCGATGAACTTTCCGCCAAATGTCGCTGTTTTTATAATTTTTTGCCCGGGCGTTGTTACAGGCATGAATATTACACCTTTAACCCCGAAATGACGGCACGCAAACGCCATACCCTGGGCATGGTTACCAGCAGACGCGCAGACGAACATTTCAGGTTTGCCCGCCTGAGTAAGCGCTTTTTGCATAGCGTTAAAAGCTCCACGAACCTTGTATGATCGCACAGGCGACAAATCTTCGCGCTTTAAATAAATATCGGCGCTATACCGGTTCGATAGAAACTCGTTTTTTTGCAACGGTGTTTCGGGAAACAATTTGCGCATTGCATTGGTGGCTTTCGCAACATTGTCCAAAAAATCTGTCATATTTCAGCATTACCCGTGTCAATCATGCGCATATAAGGCATTTACGCTTTCGCCTTGGTGACAAAACCATTAATATAATCGACAGCGAAACGATATGAAAATCGTTCGGGGGATAGATAGAATGTTGCACTGGTCTAAAACGCTGACCTTGTCGGTGGTTTTATTAATATCTTTTGTTCAAATGCCAGTTGCGCAAACAACTGACAGCAACAAGACATTGCGTGTCGCTACGATTGAACGAAAACCGTTTGCATTCCAACAAGACGGTATCTGGATCGGTTTTTCGATAGATCTATGGAACGAAATAGCGGCATTTGATAACATCAAAACAGAGTTCATAGGCAGTGCAAATTTTTCAGAAATGCTTAATGCCGTTGAAAATGAATCTGTTGATGCAGCCGCTGCGAACATATCGATTACGCATGCGCGTGAACAAAAGATGGATTTTTCACAGCCGATTTTTGATTCCGGCCTAGCAGTAATGATGCCAAGCTCAGTCGCCCCTTCTGTGTTTTCTGTCATCATGCGCAAAGAGCTGCTCTTATGGCTGCTAAGTGCTGTTGGTGTTTTAGTTATTGCAGGTGGATTGATCGCATTTTTCGAACGAAAAAATCCACATATATTAAACTTGCAGCATAATACAAAATTCGGTGAAGGGCTTTGGTGGGCGGTGAATGTTGTGACGAATGCAAGCTTCACAATCTTTACGCCTGTAACACGTTCAGGGCGACTTGTTGGATATGGGCTGATTATTATCGGACTGTTTGTTGTGTCAGCTTTTGTTGCCCAAATCACGACGGCATTAACAGTGGGTGAATTGCGCAGTCAAATTGACGGTGTAAGTGATCTTTACGGCAAAACAGTCGGTACAACAGAAGGTTCAACATCATCGCAATTCTTAACAACACAATCGATAAACCATATAACATTCGATTCACTTGATGCGCTTTTTGAAGCTATAGAAAAGGAGGAATTGGATGCGATCGTTCATGATGCCCCGCTGTTGGCTTATTATGTAAAAACCAGAGGTCAGGGAGAGTTTCGCATCGCAGGGCGCGTATTTAACCCGGAAAAATACGGCTTTTTGTTCCCACAGGGTAGTATGAAACGTGAACGATTTGACCAAGGCTTGCTCAAGCTGCGTGAAAACGGGGAATATTCTAAAATTCAGTCAAAATGGTTTGGGTCCGATTATCAATAGCAAGCTCTTGCTCGTCTCATCAAAACCCAATAGACCCCGCTCAATCATAAACTACATTTCGGAGCTACTCCAATGCAAGCACCTAAAAAAGTTGTCCTAGCCTATTCAGGTGGTTTGGATACATCGATCATTTTAAAATGGCTGCAAACTGAATATAATTGTGAAGTTGTGACATTCACAGCCGATCTTGGCCAAGGTGAAGAGTTGGACCCGGCGCGTAAAAAAGCCGAGCTTTTGGGTATCAAACCCGAAAATATTCACATCGAAGATGTACGAGAAGAGTTTGTCCGTGATTTCGTTTTCCCGATGTTTCGTGCGAACGCGGTTTATGAGGGGCTTTATTTACTGGGGACCTCAATTGCGCGCCCGTTGATTTCGAAACGTTTGGTGGAAATCGCCGCTGAAGTGGGTGCCGATGCAGTTGCACACGGTGCGACGGGTAAAGGCAATGATCAGGTGCGCTTCGAGCTATCCGCATATGCGTTGAACCCTGATATTAAGGTAATTGCACCATGGCGGGAATGGGACTTGTCGAGCCGCACAAAATTATTGGAGTTTGCCGAAGAACATCAAATCCCAATTGCCAAAGACAAACGTGGCGAGGCGCCGTTTTCGGTGGATGCGAACCTGTTGCATACTTCATCTGAAGGCAAGGTTCTGGAAGATCCGGCTGTCGCTGCACCTGACTACGTGTACCAACGTACTGTCAGCCCGGAAGCGGCCCCTGATGTAGCCGAACATATTGAGATAACATACGCATTAGGTGACCCTGTTGCTTTGAACGGCAAAGCCCTTAGTCCTGCTGAAATGCTTACTGCCCTGAACGAACTTGGCGGCAAGCACGGGATCGGGCGTTTGGACTTGGTCGAAGGCCGTTACGTGGGCATGAAATCACGCGGGATTTATGAAACTCCGGGTGGCACGATCATGCTGGAAGCACACCGCGGCATAGAATCGATAACATTGGATCGCGGGGCTGCGCATCTGAAGGATGAGCTGATGCCTAAATACGCCGAGCTGATTTACAATGGTTACTGGTATAGCCCTGAACGTGAGATGTTGCAGGCCTTGATCGACAACAGCCAGGCCCATGTGAACGGCACTGTGCGTTTGAAACTGTACAAGGGATCTATAAGCACAGTTGGTCGCTGGTCCGACGATACACTTTATTCAGAAGCACATGTAACTTTCGAAGATGATGCAGGCGCTTATGATCAAGAGGATGCGGCAGGATTTATCAAAATCAATGCGTTGCGTTTGAAATTACTTGCAGCCCGCAATAAGCGGTCAAAGTGATAACAACGACAGTTTGCGTTGGTTCAACAAAACTTGAATTGCAGTTCATCGAAAAGCATAGGATCATTCGTTAAAACTTAACGAACGGTTCTCTATGAAATATGTGTCTTCCATTCTAGCAGCCACACTGTTTTTTATATTCAGCCCGGCCACGCAAGCAGCCCAACTGGAAACCGCTATTTTTGCCGGTGGATGCTTTTGGTGTGTCGAGTCAGACTTTGAATCCGTTGATGGTGTGACCGATGCCGTATCCGGTTATATTGGCGGTTCGGCTGAAACGGCAGTTTATAAAAAGGTTGGAAAAGGCGGGACCGGTCATTACGAATCCGTCAAAATAACCTATGATCCATCGGTCATCAGTTACGCGGAAATGATAGATATATTATGGCGCTCGATTGATGCAACGGATGCGGGTGGCCAGTTTTGCGACCGTGGTGACAGTTACCGCACTGCGATCTTTGCAATGAATGATAAGCAATTTGAAATTGCACAAAAATCCAAATCAGATTTGGGTGCCAGTGGACGTTTAACGGCGCCAATTGCAACAAAAATCATCAATGCGGGCACATTTTACCCTGCTGAAGATTACCACCAGGATTACCATGCAAAGTCTGATCTTATTATCTCACGCTATGGGCCGATAACCAAAAAGAAAGCCTATAAAAGATACCGCAAGGCATGCGGTCGTGATGCGCGTGTTATCCGGCTTTGGGGTGATGATGCGTTTGTTATTAAGGGTAAGTAAATTTTAATACATATTGTTGATAATAATGACACGCAAAGCGTAAATGCCGATAAACAAAACGATAGGTGTAAAATCCATCCCGCCTATTGCTGGTATAAACCGGCGAATGGGGCGGTAAACCGGCTCTAACAGTTGATTGATCCCATGCCATAGCTGGGCAACCAAAGGCTGGCGCAGATTGAGAACCTGAAAACTGATCAACCAGCTCATGATTATGTGAACGATCAAAACAAAATAAACGATGTCCAGTATGAACAGTAGAATTTGCGCGAGTGACGTCATTTTTAAAACCTTTTTCTATTGCGCTAGATTTATGATGCAAGATACCCGTTGGCAAGAGCCAGTGTTACGGTACGTTCCGGTTGCGCGGATTTATTACTTTGTTAGTTATCCGGCAAAAGGAAAATAAAATGTACCCGATTGCCCGTTTAGCGAATGAATTTTTTAAGTTTCGCAATGCGCCGAAGCTTGCAATTGATGATGTGCATATCTCAACCCATATATGCTGGCCTATTGATATTGATATATTCGGTGAGCTTAACAATGGCCGTACCCTGACGCTTTATGATTTGGGGCGGCTTGTGCTGGGTAAACGTACCGGATTGATGTCAGTTGTGCGCAAAAACGGATGGGGTATGACAATGGCGGGGGCCTCGGTACGGTATCGCCGCCGTGTGAAAATGTTCCAGAAGTTCACAATGAAAACCAGCGCGATTGGTCGCGATGACAAGTTCATGTATTTAAACCAGACCATGTGGTCCAATGGCGAGGCGATGTCATCTATTCTTTACCGTTCTGCAGTAACAGATAAGAACGGAATTGTGCCAACACAATTGGTTGCGGATGCTTTGGGGTACCCTGATTGGAACCCGGATTTACCCGAATGGGTTACAAATTGGATAAAGGCAGAGGATACGCGCATTTGGCCGCCAAATTCCTGAAAGAACTTGCTAGTATGGGGTGAAACCTATTCAAGTGGTATAATGAATTAAGGGAATACTATGACGCGCAGGGCAGGCAACAAAGTGATATGGAGCTGGATGTCCTATGACTGGGCCGCACAACCATTTCATACGTTATTGGTCACATTCATATTCGCACCGTATTTTGCGTCAACAGTCATGTCCGATCCGGTTGCCGGGCAATCCATGTGGGGCTTTATGATGGCACTTGCAGGTATTGTCATGGCTCTGTCAGCACCAATTTTGGGGGCTTATGCGGATGCGGTCGGCCCCAGAAAACCGTGGATATTTTTGTTTTCAATCCTGTTTGTAGTCGGAACCATACCGCTGTGGATGGCTGTGCCGGAAATGGAAAATACCACATTCATCCTGATCTTGTTTGCGATCGGTTTGATCGGAGTAGAGTTTTCACAAATATTCGTAAACGCGATGTTACCCGACTTGGGTGATAGCAGTGAAATCGGCCGTATTTCTGGAACGGGCTATGCTATTGGCTATGCGGGTGGTGTTCTTGCCCTTTTTATTATGTTGTTGTTCTTGGCGGAAAATGCGGACGGTGTAACTTTATCAGGTAATCCACCAATTTTAGGTCTTGATCCTGAAACAAGACAAGGAACACGTTCCGTTGGGCCGGTTACAGGTATTTGGTATATCGTCTTTATGATCCCGTTTTTTTTATGGGTTCCCGATGTTAAACGACGGGTAAGAACAAGCAATGTTGTAAGTAGTGCGCTGAAGGATTTGGTGCTCACAATTCGCAGATTACCCGAAAACGTCAGCCTGGCAGCTTATCTGGGTTCTTCGATGTTTTACCGCGACGCCCTTAACGGACTCTATACGTTTGGCGGTATTTATGCGGCAGGGGTGTTGGGCTGGACAATTACTCAAATTGGTATTTTTGGGATAATAGCCGCCATTACGGCAGCCATATTCAGCTGGGTTGGTGGCTATATTGATCGGCTCATTGGCCCAAAAAAGCTGATCATCATTTGTATTCTGATCTTGATTCTGGTCTGCACATTAATAGTCGGTACATCCCGCGATACTTTTTTCTCGGCCCCGCTGGCAGATACATCAACGCTTCCTGACAAGTTGTTCATGTTTTGTGGTGCATTAATCGGCGGCGCGGGTGGTGCTTTGCAGGCAAGTTCCAGAACCATGATGGTGTTTCAGGCCAATAAAGAACGGATGACAGAAGCTTTTGGTCTTTACGCCTTATCCGGTCGCGCAACAGCATTTTTAGCCCCTGGATTGGTTGCATTGGTAACAGACTTAACACAAAGCCAAAGATTGGGTATTCTGCCGATAATCGGTTTGTTTCTGATCGGATTGGTAATGCTGGTTTGGGTGGACCCCAAAGAAGGATACTAGGAGGTTATAAGGTGAAGTTTATAAAAGCGGCCATCTTTTTATATGCTCTTTCAATAAGTGCAATTCTGCCTTTACATCCAGCTGCTGCGCAAACCAAAGCGAATGTAATGTTTGGCGCAAAAAATTCTGCAAGCCACCAACCGGCCAATGCCTATGGACGTTATGCCAAAGGTTGTCTGGCAGGAGCAGTTCAATTGCCCGAATCTGGCCCGACATGGCAAGCCATGCGTCTAAGCCGCAATCGCAACTGGGGCCATCCTGAAATGATCGGCTTTGTAAAACGGCTTTCGACGAAAGTCGCAACCGTTCCCGGTTGGAAGGGCCTTTATATCGGCGATATATCTCAGCCACGCGGTGGGCCAATGACGTCTAGTCATCAATCGCATCAATTGGGATTGGATGCAGATATTTGGCTGTTGCCACCAAAAAAATTGAACCTAAGTCGCAAAGACCGTGAAAATATCTCATCGAAAACCGTGCGATCCAAAGACCAAAGAAGTGTGAATAGCAATTGGACATCTTCCCATATGGAAGTGATCAAAGCTGCGGCAAGCGACCCTGCCGTTGACCGTATATTCATCACGGCACCAGCTAAAATCTGGATGTGCAAAAATGCCAAAGGTAACCGCAAATGGTTGCAAAAAGTTCGACCATACTGGGGTCATCACTATCATTTTCATGTTCGCCTTAAATGCCCGAAAGGCTCGAAGGCTTGTGATAAACAAACGCCAACAGTACGCCAGTTATCCAAGAACGCGACCGGATGTGACGAAAGTTTAAACTGGTGGGTGAATGGAGCATTAAAACCACCTGATCCCAATGCGCCTAAACCGCCGAAGAAACGCGGAGCACGCGATTATGTTATGGCGGATTTGCCATCTCAATGTCATGGGGTGTTAACCGCACAATGATAAAATGGATCGCGGTGTTTTTAGTCACTGCAAACTATGCATTAAGTGCAGAAGCAACTTTATTATCATCCTATGCATGGACAATGTCAGATGAAAATTTCGGCGGGTTCTCATCGCTTGAAATGGATGATCAGGGCCAGGGATTTATGACCACCTCTGATCATGGTTATTTCTTGTCGGGTAAAATTAACCGTCAAAATGGTAAAATTGTCAGTGTATCTGATCAGAAACTTGCCCCGATCAACAATCCCAAAGGTGCCCTTGTTGATGAATTAAACGGTGATGCAGAAGGGATTGCAATCGGTCCAAATGGCAAGATTTTCGTATCTTTTGAACGTAATCACCGCGTTTGGTCTTATACAGAGACAAATTCTGCAGCGCATATATTACCCAAACATGCGGACTTTGATACACTCCAATATAATTCATCGCTAGAAGCGTTGGCGATTGATAATAATGGATGGCTTTACGCAGTACCTGAACGGTCAGGAAAAATGAACAGGCCGTTTCCGATATATCGCTTCAACGGAACGCGCTGGGATAAGCGCTTAAGCATACCAAGGCGCGGCACATTCCTTGTTACAGGTGCTGACATCGGGCCGGACGGTAAATTTTACCTGCTTGAACGCGATTATTTCATTCCAATAGGCATCGCGACCAGAGTTAGAAGTTTCGGCATAACAAAATCTGGATTGATCGACGAGCAGGTGGTTTTACAAACCAGCTATGGTGCACACGATAATCTAGAAGGCATATCTGTGTGGCAGGATGACCGGAAACATATTCGGATCACCCTGATATCAGACGATAACTTCAGTTTTTTCCAACAAACAGAACTTGTTGAGTACGTTATAAACTAAACCGGGTTATGAATGTCCCATGCGTTGATGATTGCAATAGCCTCATCCGCTGTTTCAACAAAACTGAACAGATCCAGATCCTCGGCACCGATAGTGCCCGCATCAGCCAATGTTTCCCAGTTAATAATAGAACGCCAGAATTTTTCGCCAAATAAAATCACGGGTATTCGGCTCATTCGTCCTGTCTGTATCAAGGTTAGCGTTTCAAACAATTCGTCCAAAGTGCCAAAACCACCCGGAAATGCAATAACGGCTTTTGCGCGCATCAAAAAATGGATTTTCCGTGTCGCAAAATAATGGAAGTTAAAGCAAAGCTCCGGCGTGCAATATTCATTCGGGGCCTGTTCATGCGGCAACACGATATTCAACGCTATAGATGCGCCACCTGCGTCAACTGCCCCGCGATTGCCCGCTTCCATCACGCCGGGGCCGCCACCTGTGACCACCACGTTTTCACGTCCATAACTTTTCATGCTTTTTTCAGTGATAATGCATGCAAATTTTCGTGCCTCATCGTAATATTTTGATAAGCCTGCCAATGTTTCCGTGCGTGCGTCGCTTTTGTGTTCTGGATCAGGGATGCGCGCACCACCAAACATAACGACTGTGCTTTCAATCCCGCGTTCCGCCAAAACCATCTCTGGCTTTAACATCTCCAACTGAATGCGTGTTGCACGCAATTCATCGCGGCACAGAAAATCGGGATCGGCAAAGGCCAATCTATAGGATGGCGCGCGCGTTTGTGGCGTATCCGGCGTTTCTTTTAATGTCTTTAAATCTGTTTCCGCGTTTGGAAAGCTTTCTTGATGACGGCCCATGTCGGTTATTCCTTACCTGTTGTCGCCGTGGATTGCACACGGCCTTAAATCAAACTATAGGCATCAATCAAATCTATCCAGACACGAATTGGAGATAAACATGTCAAATGAACAATTAGAAACTGCAATCGAAGCCGCATGGGAAGCACGTGATACGATAACGCCTGCTACAAGAGGCGAAACACGCGAAGCAATTGAGGATACGTTGAACGCGCTTGATAGCGGCTCGTTGCGTGTGGCAGAGCCGCGTGATGGTGGTAACTGGCATGTTAACCAATGGGCAAAAAAAGCAGTGCTGCTTTCATTTCGTCTGAACGATATGGCGATTATCCAGGGCGGCCCGGATAATGCGGGCTGGTGGGATAAAGTCCCAAGCAAGTTTGACGGTTGGGGTGAAAATCAGTGGAAAGCAGCCGGATTTCGCGCTGTGCCGGGTTCAATCGTGCGCCGCTCGGCATTTGTCGCCAAAGGTGTTGTTCTGATGCCTTCATTCGTGAACATCGGGGCATATGTGGATGAGGGTACAATGGTTGATGGTTGGTCGACTGTTGGCTCATGTGCGCAAATCGGTAAAAATGTACATTTGTCGGGTGGCGTGGGTATCGGCGGCGTTCTTGAACCAATGCAGGCAGGTCCGACTATTATCGAAGATAACTGCTTTATTGGCGCACGTTCCGAAGTTGTCGAGGGCTGTATCGTTCGTGAAGGCTCGGTTCTGGGCATGGGCGTATTTATCGGCCAATCCACAAAAATCGTTGATCGTGAAACTGGCAAAGTAATGTACGGTGAAGTGCCAAGTGGCTCGGTTGTGGTCGCAGGTTCTATGCCGTCAAAAAACAATGTGAACCTTTATTGTGCTGTGATCGTGAAGCGGGTGGATGCGAAAACGCGGTCAAAAACCTCGATCAACGAACTGCTGCGCGACTAGGCTTTATCATTTGTGGGTTAGAGCGGTCATTCTTGGCAGACCTTGTTTGCTGCATATATTAAATTAGAAAACTAGTTTAGTAGTTTTGATAATCTATCGAAGTAAGTGTAATTACATCCTAGCCGAATAAGTTAAGAGTTCATGACTGAAGAAAAGAAACCAAAACGCGCTCAGCAAGTTTATACTCTGCTGGTACAGGTGGGTCGAAACGATGGCGACGGCCTGCCCAAGAATGCCACGGGCGGTGCGATGATGTGCTTTGCCAGCGGTGTGGACGAAGCAGAGGCCGTGCGTGAAACCGTGGCTTTGCTGAAACGGGCCGATCTAGCCCCTTTGGATGTGACAGGATACGGCACTTTGCAGGAACGTCTTGATGATGGCCACGACATCAATCAGGAAGAACGCGATTTGATGCAGCAGGCTTTGGATGAAAATTCGGTTGTGGTGTACCAACTGACACCGTTTTACGATTAATCTACGTGTTTTATAGTCTGACAATTTGTCATATGCGTGTCATACGGTAATCATACGCGGATCATACTAGGGGTTTACGACTGATGCTGACCATATTTTTTGATCTTGACGGTACCTTATTGGACAGCCAATCGGGCATCATTTCGTCTATCCAACACGCGATGATTTCGCTTGGTGCAGAAGAACCAACAGCGGATGAATTGCGCGGATTAATCGGAATGCCGCTGCCTTATATCTTCTCGAACCTGCTTGGCGAGAGTGGCGATATTGGAAGTGCGGTTGATCTTTACCGCGATCATTACACAGAAGAGGCAATGTTTGACGCTATGCCTTACGAAGGCATCGGCGAGATGTTCGATGAGCTGACAACAATTGATGCGCGCTTGTTTATCGCGACATCGAAACCACAGGTTTACGCGCAACAAATAGCAGAACATTTCGGTCTTTTGGAACCGGTTGAGCGTTTGTTCGGTTCGGAACTTGACGGCTCCAATTCCGACAAAACCGCTTTGTTGCAATTCGCATTGGATGAAATTGGCGAGGATCCAGCAAAGTGTATCATGGTCGGAGATCGGCAGATGGATATTTTTGGAGCCAAGAATAATGACATCCCGAATATAGGTGCGCTTTGGGGCTATGCAGATCACGGTGAGTTGCACATGGCCGAGGCTGACATGCTGGCAGGTGCCCCCGAAGAAATTCCCGAGATCGCATATGATCTGTTGGGAATAGAGACGTAAAGCCATGCGCGAATGTGACGTTCTGATCGTAGGCGCAGGCCCCGCAGGATTGTCCGTGGCATCGGCCTTATCCGATAAAACCAGTTGTATCATTGTTCATCAGGATGCCGAGATAGGCAAACCCGTGCGCAGCAGTGGTGGTAGTTTTTTAAGGGATTCAAAAACGCTCAGTGTTCCGGAAAAATACTACCAGGTTATTGATAAACTGGATTTTTATTCCGATTATGCGGAAGCGAAATTCGATATTAGAACCGATAAGATGGTGATCTTTGATATTACGGGCCTGTATCAATATCTAGCATCTTTGTCTGAAAGAAAAAATCGAGAACTTTTGTTGGCAACCAAATTTCTGAACACTGAAAAGCAATCGGATGGATCATATCTGTCTACTTTTAGATCAAAGATAAGTGGCGAAGAAACCATCCGATCGACATTTATCATTGATGCGTCCGGCTGGCATTGCGCGGTTGTTCATGCGTTGGGGTTGCTGGCAAAACCCGAACGTTTGGGCATCGGTATTGAATACGAATTTATACAGGAAGATTATCCAAAAAATCGCGCGGTATTGTTTGTGGGTTCTCCCGTTTTGGCGGGCTATGGGTGGGTATTTCCCACGCATTACAATAGGGTGAGACTAGGCGTCGGTGTGATCAAACCCGACAGGGATGATAATCCGCGTGTTGTGATGAACCGCTTGCTGGACAGTGGTTTTCTAGACCGGATGGGTGTGCGCGTGCCTGAAAAATACGAGGTGAACTCCGGGATAGTTCCCACAATTGCGTTTGATCGAAAACTGATTTTCGACAACGTCATTCGCGTGGGTGACGCAGCCAATTGTGCCACCCCCATTGCAGGTGAAGGTATTCGCATTGCGATTGAACAGGGACGGTTGTTGGGGGCGGCCTTGTCGAAAACTATCGCGCAGGGAAACCCGTGCCATTTGTACGCTTTTGAAAAGGCTTACGGGTCTAAATATGCGCGAGACTATAAGATCGGGTTTTGGGCCAACCAACGCATAACCAATTACGGGCCAGAGGATTGGGACAAATCTGTTAATCGCATCGGTAAATTTTCGGAATCCCAAGTGACAGAACTACTACGTAACCGTTTTGATTTTCGAAATCTGTTTCGAACCGCTTTGTTGCATCTTAAAAGAAAACTACGGGGCATGTAAAAAGGGGCGGCAAAAATTTAGCCGCCCCGAAGTATTTAAACGTCGAATTCCAGCGGTTGAACGGATGCGAACAAACCTGTTTCATTAAGCTTCCCCAAAACCGTATTATTGGGGACTTCGTCGAGATACAAAAGTGCGATGGCATCTGCCCCTTCTTCATTACGGCCCAGAGTAAAGTTGGCGATGTTGACACCGTTTTCACCCAATGTTTGCCCCAAAGTTCCGATGATACCGGGCACGTCTTTGTTGGTTGTATACAACATATGACGGCCAATTTCGGCGTCGATATTTATCCCCTTGATCTGAATAAAGCGGGGTTTTCCATCGGAAAATACCGTACCTGCAATAGTACGCTCACGTTTGGCGGTTTTCACGGTCAGTTTGATGTAGCTGTCAAAGACACCTGATTTTTCTTGTGTCGTGCTGGAAATTTTTATGCCTCTGTCTGCTGCCATCACTGGGGCCGACACCATATTCACATCCGGATTATGCGCTTTCATCACACCGGCAACGGCGGCAGAACCCAAAGCTTTGGTGTTCATTTCCGAAACTTTGCCGTCATAAGTGATGTTGATCGCCTGAATAGGCTCGTCTGTCAGCTGTCCGACAAAAGCCCCAAGGTGGCCTGCAAGTTTCACAAATGGCCCAAGTATGGGGGCTTCTTCGGCAGTAATAGAAGGCATGTTGATCGCGTTGGAAACGGCCCCGTTGTTCAGATAATCCGAAAGTTGTTCGGCCACTTGAATAGCAACGTTTTCCTGTGCTTCAGAAGTGGCAGCACCCAAATGCGGAGTGCAAACAACGTTGTGTAAGTTGAATAATGGGCTGTCGGTGGCAGGCTCGGTTTCAAAGACGTCAAATGCCGCACCTGCAACATGGCCGGATTTCAATGCCTCGGCTAATGCCGCTTCATCAACCAGACCGCCGCGGGCACAGTTTATGATACGTACGCCCGGTTTCATTTTGGCAATAGTGTCTTTTGAAATCATCCCTGCCGTTTGATCCGTTTTAGGAACGTGAAGTGTAATGAAATCGGCTTTGGCCAGTAAGTCATCCAGTTCAACCTTGGTGACACCCATGGTTTTTGCACGCTCTTCTGACAAGTAAGGGTCATAAGCCACAACTTTCATTTTCAACCCCAATGCGCGTGAGGCAACGATAGAGCCGATATTGCCGGAACCAATCAGGCCAAGAGTTTTGTTGGTCAGCTCAACTCCCATGAACTTGGATTTTTCCCATTTACCGGCATGCGTTGAGGCCGAGGCTTCGGGGATTTGGCGTGCCACAGCGAACATCATCGCAATGGCGTGTTCGGCGGTGGTGATCGAGTTGCCAAACGGTGTGTTCATCACAATCACACCTTTTTTGCTGGCCGCTTTTAGATCGACATTGTCCACACCAATGCCTGCGCGACCAATGGCTTTTAAGTTATCGGCAGCAGCCAGAAGTTTTTCCGTCACCTTGGTGGCCGAGCGAATGGCAAGCCCGTCATACTTGCCAATTTTGGCAAGCAGGGCATCTTTGTCTTTGCCCAGATCGGGTTCGAACTCTACGTCAATGCCGTTGTCGCGAAAGATTTGAACGGCGGTTTCAGACAATTTGTCGGATACAAGTACTTTAGGCATTTAAGCCTCCTTTAAAAGAATGGGTCAGCTGGCCTTGTGCGGCCAGCGGGAATTACAACGTTGCCAATTGGGTTTCAAAAGCCCAATTCAGCCACGGGGTCAGTGCAACCAGATCAGCCTGTTCAACAGTGCCGCCAGTCCAGATGCGTAGACCCGCAGGGGCATCGCGGTAGGAACCGATATCGTAGGCCACAGCCTCTTGTTCCAGTAATTTGGTTATGCCTTTAGCAAATGCAGCTTGCGCACCAACATCCAGCACCACTACGCGCGGGTCTGTAATCTTCAGGCAAACGGATGTGTTTGACCGTGTTGACGGGTCTTCGGCTAGAAAATCAATCCAGTCATTTGCTGCTACAAAATCTGCCAGCACGCCCATGTTCGCGCCAGCCTTAGCGATCAAGCCATCTTTGCCGCCTTGGGATTTGGCCCAATCCAGTGCGAACAGATAATCTTCAACGGCCAACATGGAAGGCGTATTGATCGTTGCACCTTTAAAGATACCCTCGATCAATTTGCCACCTTTTGTCAGGCGAAATATTTTAGGCAATGGCCACGATGGTGTGTAGCTTTCCAAGCGCTCGACCGCCCTTGGGCTAAGAACCAACATACCGTGGGCCGCTTCACCGCCCAGCACTTTTTGCCAACTGAATGTCGTGACATCCAGCTTATCCCATGCAAGGTCTTGCGCAAAAGCCGCAGAGGTTGCGTCACAAATGGTCAGGCCTTCGCGGTTTGCAGGTATAAAATCACCGTTTGGAACACAAACGCCCGATGTGGTGCCATTCCACGTGAAGATAACATCATTGTCAAAATTCACTGCAGCCAGATCCGGTAGTTGACCGTAATCTGCCTGATGGTGATTTACATCCTGAAGTTTCAGCTGTTTTACTACGTCTGTCACCCAGCCTGCGCCAAAGCTTTCCCAAGAAAGCATATCAATGCCGCGTGCGCCCAATAGCGACCATAACGCCATTTCAACAGCACCTGTATCGGATGCGGGTACGATGCCGACCCTGTAATCGGCAGGGATGTTCAGCACGTCGCGTGTGGTTTCGATGGCGTCCAGTAGTTTGTCTTTGCCAATGGCGGCACGATGTGATCTGCCTAGGGCGGCATCAGACAGCGCATCCAACGTCCATGTGGACGGTTTGGTGCAGGGGCCGGAAGAGAATTGGGGATTGTTCGGACGAATGTCCGGTAGTAGTCGTGTCATAGTTAGTATCCTTACAGATAATTGCCCTTCGTTGGGGAAGGGTGTCCCACTTTCCGCTTTATGGTGTTAAGGCGTAGTTCACAACAAAAAACGCTGGTCATTATGCCGCATTTAAATAATAAACCGTCGTTAATGCCTGTAAAAATTCACTATAGGAAATCTGCACATGTATGTAGCTACACTCATAGCCAACCCGGAACGCGCGAATTTAAGCTCTGCGCTGGCAATTCAAACTGCGATGAAACTGGGGGTTCAGGGTATGGTCTGGCTTGCTGAAAATATTGCTTGCGATATTGAAATGGTGACATTCCCCACAAATACGGAAGTAGTATGGCAGGAACTACAGGATCAGGGCATTGATTTTGTTATTCAACCGATTGATGGGCGACGTAAGAAAATCCTGCTGGCCGATATGGACAGCACCATGATCCGGCAAGAATGTATTGACGAATTGGCGGTTGAAGCGGGTGTTGGTGATCATGTTGCAGGCATTACCGCGCGGGCTATGAATGGCGAACTGGATTTCGATGATGCTTTGCGTGAGCGTGTCGGGCTAATGAAAGGGCTGGACAGTTCGGTCATTAAAAAGGTTCTGGACAACCGCATTGATCTGATGCCTGGCGGCGTAGAATTGGTTGCGACTATGAAGGCAAACGGCGCATATACGGCACTGGTTTCAGGGGGGTTCACAGACTTTACGAAAGCAGTTGCCGCAGCACTTGGCTTTGACGAGAACCGTGCCAATACGTTACTGCACAAGGGTGGAAAACTGACTGGTAAGGTTCAAATGCCGATCCTTGGGCGTGAAGCCAAAGTTGAGGCGTTGCATGATGTTACTACAAAGCTTGGGGTAGGCGTTGAGGACGTAATCGCTGTTGGCGACGGTGCCAATGACCTTGGTATGTTGACACTGGCTGGTTGCGGCGTGGCATTGCACGCTAAACCAGTTGTTGCGGCACAGTGTGATGTGCGCTTGAATAATTCCGATTTGACGGGCCTGTTGTATGTGCAGGGGTATAAACAAAGTGATTTTGTTTTTCCGAACGGTGTTTCGGAATCTTGGAAGCATCACGATTCATAGCTAATTTTCTGGACGTAGCATAATCAGTTGCATTAGATCAGCGCAGACTGAAATTTTGCCCTTCGCGGCACTTTGGGAGTATATCACATGAAAATGACGACAGAAGAAGCCTTTGTAAAAGTTCTGCAAATGCACGGTATCGACAATGCTTTTGGCATTATTGGTTCGGCCATGATGCCGATCTCTGATTTATTTCCGAAAGCCGGGATCACATTCTGGGATTGCGCCCATGAGTATTCGGGCGGCATGATGGCGGATGGTTTTGCCCGTGCCACTGGTAAAATGTCGATGATGATCGCGCAGAACGGCCCTGGTATTGCCAATTTCGTGACGCCGGTTAAAACCGCATACTGGAACCACACACCGTTGCTGTTGGTTACACCACAAGCTGCCAACAAGAGTATTGGTCAGGGTGGATTTCAGGAAGTTGAGCAAATGCGCATGTTCGCAGATTGCGTCGCTTATCAAGAAGAAGTGCGTGACCCAAGCCGCATGGCAGAGGTTCTGAACCGTGTTATCATGAAAGCAAAGCGCCTGTCCGCACCGGCACAGATTAACATTCCACGCGATTTCTGGACGCAGGTGATTGATATCAACCTGCCTGCTATTGTGGACTTTGAACGCCCATCAGGTGGCACAGGTGCTATTTCCGAAGCTGCCAAGTTGCTGTCAGAAGCTAAGTTCCCTGTGATCCTGAACGGTGCAGGCGTTGTAATCGGTGGCGGTATTGATGCGTCAAAAGAATTGGCAGAACGCTTGGACGCTCCTGTTTGTTGCGGTTATCAACATAATGATGCATTCCCTGGCTCTCACCCATTATTTGCAGGGCCTTTGGGTTATAACGGTTCAAAAGCCGGAATGGAGTTGATTTCAAAAGCTGATGTTGTGCTGGCACTGGGTACACGGTTGAACCCATTTTCGACACTACCTGGATATGGCATTGACTACTGGCCAACAGCCGCGAAAATCATTCAAGTCGATATCAACCCGGACCGTATTGGCCTGACCAAGCCTGTGACTGTTGGAATTGTAGGTGATGCAAAACAAGTGGCCGAGCAATTGTTGGCACAATTGTCCGACGCTGCCGGTGACGCAGGCCGTAAAGCCCGTGTTGATCTGATTGCCCAAACCAAATCTTCATGGGCCCAAACGCTAACTTCAATGGATCATGAAGATGATACTGACGAAGGCATCGATTGGAACGAACGCGCACGTGCAGCGAAACCGGATAGCATGTCTCCACGTCAGGCATGGCGCGCCATCCAGGCTGGTTTGCCAAAAGATGCAATCATCTCATCGGACATTGGCAACGCCTGTGCTATCGGTAATGCTTATCCATCATTCGAAGACGGTCGTAAATATCTGGCGCCTGGCTTGTTTGGTCCTTGTGGTTACAGCTTTCCGGCTATTTTGGGTGCCAAAATCGGCCAGCCTAATGTACCTGTTGTAGGCTTTGCCGGTGATGGCGCATTTGGTATTTCGATGAACGAAATGACAGCATGCGGTCGTGATGAATGGCCTGGCATCACTATGGTTATTTTCCGGAACTACCAATGGGGTGCGGAAAAACGTAACACGACACTTTGGTATCACGACAACTTTGTTGGCACCGAACTGGACACTAATGTGTCATATGCCGGTATCGCTCAAGCATGTGGTGTTAATGGTGTTATCGCGACCACAATGGATGGCCTGACAGATGCATTGAATACAGCTGTGAAAGCCCAGATGCAGGACGGTAAAACAACCTTCATCGAAGTTATGCTGAACCAGGAACTTGGCGAACCTTTCCGCCGCGATGCAATGACAACCCCGGTTAAGGTTGCGGGCATTGATCCAAAAGACATGCGTTCACAAAGTTAAGACTAAAAAACCTTGCGCGCTGCTAAACACTAGCGGTGCGCAAGCTAGATATCCCAGCTTTATTTTTGCACAAAGAACCAAGCTGATAAAAATTTGCCTTTGAACTGGCTTAAACATGTTCCGGATGCGTAAATAACATAAATCGCACCGACAAAAGTCACAACTTTTTTGGAAATTGCAAAAATGCTGTTAACTGTGGTTGTTGCGCCCGTGATAAATCACTAGGTCTATGGACATGATACCCATTATAAAAAAATTAAAACGTGGACCAGTAGTAAACGTTATCCGTATGTCCGGTGTAATTGCAGAAGCAGGTCGCTTTGGCAGTGGCACATTAAGTGATGCAACGCTGGCCCCGATCTTAGAACGCGCTTTTCGTAAAAGTAAGCCCAAGGCAGTAGCGATTGCATTGAATTCGCCGGGCGGCTCGCCAGTGCAATCATCGCTTATCGGCGCACGTATTCAACGTTTGTCAAAAGAGCATGATGTTCCGGTATATGCCTTTTGTGAAGATGTGGCGGCTTCTGGCGGCTATTGGCTGGCTTGTGCCGCGGATGAGATATATGTGGATGACAGCTCTATCATCGGCTCTATTGGCGTGATTTCAGCATCCTTTGGCTTTCATGAGTTGTTGCAAAAGCAAGGCGTGGAACGCCGAGTACATACCGCAGGCCAAGACAAAAGTATGTTGGACCCGTTTCGCCCCGAGCGCCCCGCAGATGTGAAGCGCTTAAAGGCGCTGCAAAAGAAAATTCACGATAATTTTATTACCCATGTACAGTCTAGCCGCGGCTCAAAATTGACCAGTGACAAACTTTTCACAGGTGAAGTTTGGATCGGTAAAGATGCGGTCGACAATGGTCTGGTGGACGGTATTGCGCATCTGGATACCAAAATGAAAGAGATGTTTGGTAAAGATGTGCGCCTGAATGCTTTCGGACAAAAAATGTCTTTCTTTAAACGACTGGGGCTAAGCAGCTCGGTTGATATGTTCTCGAATATAGAAGAGCGTGTTTTTTGGTCGAAATTCGGGTTGTAATGAGACATGGTTAAAGTCGTTACATTTTTTCTGATAGGCATAATGGTACTTGCCCTTTTTGGAAAATTACGAATGCCAAAACTACCTAAAATCAAACACCGCAAAGGTATCGACACCGCAGCCAAATGCAAGAAATGCGGTGCCTATAAAATCGGTAACAAACCCTGCGTTTGTAGTAAGAAATAACGAACGGGGCGATTTTGGATATACTATATGTAATAGGCGGGTTTATCATTCTGTTGCTTGCAGGTGATGCATTGGTGCGCGGTGCTGTTGGCCTAAGTTTGAAACTTGGTATTCCGGCACTGATTGTCAGCTTGACGATTGTGGCATTTGGTACATCGGCACCCGAATTGCTGATTTCGATCAAAGCGGCAATGGATGATGCGGCCGGATTGGCTTTGGGTAATATTGTCGGCTCGAACATTGCAAATGTTTTGCTGGTGCTAGGCATGCCCGCGTTGCTATTTGGCATATCGACACAAGATGACACAAGTAAACAAAACTATATTTATATGATCCTTGGGTCAGTGGTTTTCATAGTCATGGGGTTATTGGGATCGTTTACATTCCTGCAAGGTATGCTGCTGATTTTGATGCTGGCTGTGATATTATATCAAGCTTATATACATGCAAAAATATCGCGTAGAGCATTAAAACTGGCAACTGAAGATATTCCAGTAGTAAGTGATGCATGGTTGAAAATTAGCATCATGCTTGTAATCGGTGTTATTGGGCTGCCTCTTGGCGCTAACCTTTTGGTTGAAGGTGCTGTGAATATCGCACAAAGGGCTGGTATAGATGAGGCTGTCATCGGTTTAACGATGGTTGCAATCGGCACCTCTTTACCTGAACTGGCCACGACAGTTATGGCGGCTTACCGCAAAGAGGCGGATGTAGCGATTGGCAATGTAATCGGGTCAAATATATTCAATCTATTAGGTGTCGTGGGCGTCACTAGTCTGATCACAACATTGCCGGTACCGGATGCGTTCGTTATTTTTGATTTTTGGATTATGTTGGCATCATCGCTTCTACTTTTCCCGTTCATATGGTTCAGAATTGATCTGGGTAAAATATGGGGGGCAATGTTTTTGGCCGCGTATATTGGTTATATCTGGGTGCTGTTTATTTAAAAGTGCAGTGCATGGCGTTTAAAGCGGCATTAATCACAGGTGGCGTGCAACGAATAGGCCATGCAATGGTTGAACCATATGATTTGTATTGATGGAAGCCAGCATCTAGGGTGGAAAACCCATGATATCATTCACGCTAAACCCTAAAGAATCTAATACTACACTGATGGTTGTCCACTTGCGTGTTGGATATGTACTATTCGGTAACAATTTTGTAGTAAAATCATATATTTGTAAGATGAGCAAAAACATATCGTTTAAAAACAATGGTTTAAATTTATGCCTAAAAAACAGGCAAAACATGGAAGCCTGCCAAAACAAACAAAAAAACCTTGAATCCGCTATGTTATCCGCAGAGTTATCCACAGTTTCGGTGGACAGGTTTTTTCTTGTTTGTAACGCAATTCTGTGCACGCCTTCAAAGAATCATATAAACGTAGAATATGATTGATAATCACCCAAATTCTGTAATACCTGAAGAAGGTAAATCCGGGCCCCGCAAAGACGGTTTGCGCGGGCATCAGATAATTCACAGCTATTTGCGCAGTTTGGATAATAGTCCCGGCGTGTATCGCATGCTAGGTGATCAGGGTGAAGTTCTGTATGTAGGCAAAGCGCGTAATTTAGTTAAACGCGTTTCAAGCTATGCAAAACAAACAGGCCACACTGCCCGCATAGGGCGGATGATTTCAGCAACGGCTTCAATGATGTTCCTGACGACACGTACGGAAACTGAAGCATTGTTACTAGAGCAAAATTTGATCAAACAATTAAAACCGAAGTATAACGTTTTGCTGCGGGACGATAAAAGTTTTCCCAATATTGTCGTGACCAAAGGGCATGATTTCCCGATGATCAAGAAGCATCGCGGGCGGCGTGCCGAAGCAGGCAGTTACTTTGGCCCGTTTGCGTCGGCAGGAGCGGTAAACCGGACTTTGAACCAATTGCAAAAGATTTTTCTGTTGCGCAATTGTACTGACAGCATGTTCGCATCGCGAACGCGGCCTTGTTTACAATATCAGATAGTACGATGCTCGGGGCCATGTGTTGGGCATATCTCGAAAGAAGATTACGCTAGGTCTGTTGCTGATGCGGAAAGTTTCTTGAAAGGTAAAACCACGTCCATTCAAAACAAACTGTCGGCTGAAATGGCAGATGCCAGTGCGGCGATGGAGTTTGAACGCGCAGCGGGCCTGCGTGACCGCATTCGTGCATTGACCCATGTACAATCGACCCAAGGTGTTAATCCGCGCATTGTAGCACAGGCTGATGTAATTGCTTTGCACATGTCAGGTGGGCAAGCGTGCGTACAGGTGTTTTTTATTCGTGCACATCAAAATTGGGGCAATCGTGCGTATTTTCCAAATACGGGAACAGGGGCGGAAGCGCCTGAGGTTTTGGAAGCATTTGTCGGGCAATTTTATTCAACGAAACTACCACCAAAGCAGATTCTGTTATCCCACGGTATTGAAAATGATGATTTAATGCAGGAGCTTTTATCGGAAAAACTTGGCCAAAAGGTCGAAGTTCTGGTACCGCAACGTGGGGAAAAATTTGAATTAATTGCAAATGCCATGCGCAATGCCAAAGAGTCTTTGGCACGGAAGATGGCGGATAGTGCAACGCAGACAAAACTATTGGCAGGATTGGCCGAGGCATTTGATCTGGAAGGCCCACCAAAGCGGATCGAGATTTATGACAACTCGCATATTCAAGGTACCCATGCTGTGGGCGCGATGGTTGTCTCTGGTCCTGAAGGCTTTGAAAAATCATCCTATCGCAAGTTCAATATCAAGGGAACTGATCTGACACCGGGGGATGATTTCGGTATGATGAAAGAAGTGCTGAACCGTCGGTTTAAGCGCCTGTTGAAAGAAGATCCTGATCGCAGTTCAAACCTGTGGCCAGATTTACTGTTAATTGACGGGGGTGCGGGGCAGGTATCTGCGGTGGCGGAAATTATGCACGCGCTGGGTGTTGATGATGTACCCTTTATTGGTGTTGCCAAAGGGGTTGATCGCGATGCCGGTAAAGAAGAATTCCATCGCCCGCAAAGACGACCATTTGCGTTGCGGCGCAATGATCCCGTGTTGTATTTCACCCAACGTCTACGTGATGAGGCACACCGGTTTGCAATTGGTACACATCGTGCGAAACGGGCCAAAGCCTTTACTGCTACCCCATTGGAGGACGTGCCGGGTGTTGGTGCCATGCGTAAGCGGGCTTTATTGGCGCATTTCGGATCTGCCAAGGCGGTTTCGCGTGCGGCTTTGCAGGATTTATGCGCGGTGGAAGGGGTGTCGGATGCATTAGCAACAACGATTTATGACTTCTTTCATGACAAAGGTTAAATGATCGGCTAGACGGGTTATATGCGTTGGAATGTACCAAATATATTGACGATTATTCGCCTGTTTGCCGCACCTGGTGTGGCCATAATGTTTTTGTATTTTGCCCGCCCATGGGCAGACTGGTATGCGATGACATTATTCATTCTGGCAGCCATAACAGATTTCTTTGACGGGTATCTGGCCCGCAAATGGGGACAGGAAAGTCGTTTTGGTGCTATGCTTGATCCGATCGCGGATAAAGCAATGGTGGTTATTGCGTTGCTGGTCATTACAGGTGTATCGGGTATGAATCCCTGGATACTTCTGCCGGCAACAATGATATTGTTTCGAGAGGTTTTTGTTTCTGGCCTGCGAGAGTTTCTGGGTGACAAGGCAAAACTGCTTCAGGTTACAAATTTGGCGAAATGGAAAACAACGGCCCAAATGGTTGCAATCGCTGTATTGTTCGCGCAAGGCGTATTTGAGCACTACTTTTTTATGCATTCATACGGAATGGACCCACAGATGGTGGCGGATATTTTAAGTGGTGAAGAAGAGGACATCCTAGGTCTTGGTTGGTCATATTTCGGTATGAACCATAGTTTTACTTTGGGTGTTGTTTTGTTGTGGATTGCAGGCGTACTAACATTTGTAACGGGGTACGATTACTTTCGAAAAGCAGTTCCTTATCTACGGGATGAAAAATAATGCAATTGGATGTTTTATATTTTGCATGGGTGCGTGAGCGTATTGGTGTAGCAAAAGAGCAAGTATCAACAACAGCGGTTTCAGTGGCAGATCTGGTTAAGGAATTATCGGCCCGAGAGGAACGATATGCCGTGGCATTTCAGGATATGTCAGTTGTAAGAGTTGCCGTTGATCAAATCCTTGTACCGTTGGATGCACCAATTGGAGGTGCAAAGGAAGTAGCCTTTTTCCCACCTATGACAGGTGGGTAAATGACCATCAGTGTTCAACAAGACGACTTTGATTTAGGATTTGAAGTCACCGCGCTGACAAAAAACAACATCGATATTGGTGCCGTTGTTACATTTGTCGGCCTCGTACGCGACAAGACCGGCGGTACGCTTCTATCAATGGAACTTGAACATTATCCGGGGATGACAGAACAGGCTTTAGCCGAGATCGAACAAGCAGCAACCAAGCGTTGGTCGCTTAATGCAAGTCGGGTAATCCATCGGTATGGAAACCTGAAAACCGGCGAGCAGATTATGATGGTTGCAACGGCCTCACCACACCGCAAGGATGCATTTGAAGCAGCCGAATATCTGATGGATTATCTTAAAACCGATGCGCCGTTTTGGAAGAAAGAACATTTCAAGGATGGTGCAGACTGGGTTGACAGTAAGGCCATTGATGACGCCGCCAAAGATCGTTGGACATCCTAATCGCCTAATTATCCCTGTTGTAGTTCATCCAGTTCGCGGCGCAATGCACCTGCTTCGCGTCGCGCAGATCCCAAGCCTTGCATAGCTGCATCAAGTTCAGCTTCTGCCTGCGCGGCTTTGTTGATCAATTCACGTTCACGTTGATGTAGATGCGTCATCGCCTCATCGCGTTTCTCTTCGGCATCGTGCAAACGTGTGGCAAGATCATCAATCTTGTCCACATTGGGTGAGTTTATACGACGTAATCGTCCATAACCCATTCTTGCAAACCAGCCCAAAATAAAGAAGACCATGAAGGCAGTTGATATTGCTGTGATCAATTCATTCTTGTCCATCGTCTGTTTCCTTCTTGATCAACTTAAACTCGATGCGGCGATTTTTGGCGCGGCCTGCTTCTGTTGCATTATCGGCGATAGACTGTGTTTCGCCATAGCCTTTTGAAATCATCTTTGCAGTGTGTATCCGGCGATCCAGTAACGCGCTCAATACTGCATCAGCGCGTACCTGGCTTAAGGCCAGATTGGATTCTTCACCACCCTGGCTATCAGTGTGGCCTCTGATTTCGAACTCTGCATCAGGGCATTCGGCCAAAATTTCCACAATGCTGTCAACCACGCCTAAACTTGCGTCCTCTATATTGGAAGAAGAGGGTGCAAAATTGATTTTATTGACACCCAAAACAGCCGTGATTAACTTTTCACAAGCCTCATTGTCGATACCGATTTCAACCGGTTTTACGACTAGGTTCTCATCGAATTTCACATCAATGGTATAGTTTGCTGATGTCCCGACACGGGTTGCAAAAATATGCGAAACAATTGATGAAATATCTTTTTTGTCGCTTTTCCCCCTAATAATGACCTCATCTGGCAGCACAATAGCACTGCCGTTGCGCATATAGGATAAAGCTTCCAGACCTGCCATGGAACGCACCGTCCAGCCATCTGGTAAGCTGTCAACAATTCGCGTTTGATTGTAGATGTTTTCCGTACCAAACAATGATGCTGCATATGCAGAGATAGCGTTTTTGCGTAGTTTATCAGGTACACGCCCGCGCATTTGCACCAACCCTTCCGGACTTTTTGTGGCAGTAAAGTCCGGTAAAATTACTTCTCCGGTTTGACCATCAATAAGCGGCTTCGGTGTTAAAATCGCATGCAAGGAAAACAGACTTGGTAAAGCATTTTCAAGTTTTGCAACTACTCTATCAAACGTAGCCTGTTCAACATTTTCCGATGCGATAAGTGAGACATCTGAATCCGACAGCGTAATCGTGCCATTGCCGATATCTCTCATCGCATCAATCGAAAGAATTACGGCTTTGCTCCAATCGGTGGTTGGTACGCCTAGGCCCACTTTGCACGGAATATTGCCAGTTAACTTTACACGGGAAAGAGCTTGGGTAATCTTGGTTCCTTCAAATTTAGTATCAACCGAACAGGCATCCAGCATACCTTGACCATCAACGACTTTAAGCCTGAACAGGAATGGCGTGATTACCGGACGCGGTGCAGAGATATCAAGGATCAGTTTTATAGGCGCAGGTTTGTTTTCTGCCAAAGACTGTTGCAATTTCTGTTGCTCCTCAGGCGTGTCAGAAACTGCAATAATTTTGATAAGTTCAGGCGTTAAGCTTATTTTTGAACGCGGAACTTGCTTTAGGCGCGACAATGCATAATCAACCGTATCCTTCCACCCATCCGGTGCCGGATAATCCGTTTGTTCCAGCATGTCCGTAACATGCGTATCCGGATTAAGATTGCGAACCTGTTCCAAAATATATTCACGGCCCATAGATGACGGGATCAGACCTATCAGAGAAACACGCTCCACATTGCGCAAAATCTCCAATGAAAACTTTGGCGGTTGCAATCCGTCCGGCTGTGAAACTTTGGTTATATCGTGTACACGACTTTGATTGATATTCTGGTTGATCAACTGAAGTGTTCTGTACCGTGTTGCTTCATTTTCAGCCAAACCACCTACAATAACCTGATAGCCATCAGCACGGACCGTTGCCCAGCTTTCCCCTACCTCATTCAACAATGTGGTTAAATTTCGTACAGTATGACGTTCTATATGATCAACCAGCTTACCTGCGCTGAATATGGCCAATGCACATGACAGTACGATACTGATTGCTGCTGTAAGAAAAGCGGTGCGCCGCATGTGTTAGCCTTTGTGGGTATGTGCGAAATGAATGTTTAATCCATGCGGGTCGCGCATTCAAGGCGCAATCCCGGATGCTTTTAAAATCAGCATAATTCCCCAAAAAACCACGGGAATTAACCCTGCATCACGATTTTCGCGAAACAATTTCAAACAAATTGCCGTGTCATCGATATCCAGACGGCGAAGTTGCCACATCATATGTAATCCAAACGCCCAAATTCCACTTAGAGAAACGATAAGAGTGACGGGCCCCGCGGTATCAAGAATTGCGTAGAGAACGGCGAAAGTCATCAAGGTCATCGTTGCAATCTGGAATTTGGACAACCATGCATGTGTGCGATTGTTAAATAGCCTTGCGGTGGATTTCACCCCGATTAATGCATCGTCCTCTTTGTCCTGATGCGCGTAAATAGTATCGTAGAAAAGTGTCCAACTGATGCCTGCTAAATATAATAGTACCGGGGGCCATCCCAGACTTCCCGTATGTGCAGCCCAGCCCAGTAATGCACCCCAGTTAAATGCTATGCCTAAAAATATCTGCGGCCACCATGTAAACCGCTTTGCAAAAGGATAGATCGCAACGGGAGCAAGAGCCAAAATGCCCAGAAAAACAGCAAAGTTATTGAATGTAAGAAGGATGCAAAAAGCAAGCCCCGCTTGAATGATCATCCAAACGGCGGCCTGTTTTGTACTTACTTGTCCCGATGGGATAGGGCGGGATTTGGTGCGTTCGACAAGACCGTCAATATTGCGATCAGATATATCATTCCATGTACATCCGGCCCCGCGCATTAAAAAGGCACCGATCGCGCAGGCAACGAAGTACCATGCATCAACCCGCGTGAACCCGTTCGGATCACCCAAGGCCGCCAGAAATAACCCCCACCAGCATGGGATCAGTAGCAACCATGTGCCCGCAGGCCGATCCGCACGCGACAGGCGCAGATAGGGGCGTGACCATGCAGGACAAAACCGGTCAACCCAGTTTTTATCCGTAGCATCAGCTACGCGGCCTTCAACTTGGGCTGGTTTCTTTTCATGTTCATGCATAAGTTCAGGCCATGACAGTTAAAGCTAAAATCAGACTCTATGTAGACGCGCCTTTGGGTAAAGGGCAATCCCTATCCCTGTCTAAAGAGCAGGCACATTATATAACGGGTGTTATGCGTCAGAAAATCGGCGCCAATATAGCCCTGTTCAACGGGCGTGATGGTGAGTGGCTATCCGAAATGGTAGAAGCAGGTAAACGCCGGGCTGTTTTAATTTGTAAAGAACAAACAAAGCCACAACAGAACCCGCCCGATGTTTGGCTGTATTTTGCCCCTATAAAGAAAGTGCGCACTGATTTTATCGTTGAAAAAGCAGCTGAGCTTGGCGTGGCAATGATTTGCCCCGTGCAAACCGATTTCACCAATTCGGAACGGATCAGGCAGAATCGGTTACAAGCCCACGCGGTCGAGGCGGCCGAGCAGTGCGGCGGCACTTTCGTCCCACCAGTTCAGGCTTTGCAAAAGCTGGATGCTGTCTTGGCGCATTGGCCGAGTGATCGCAGACTTTTGTTTTGCGATGAAACTCTGGTGGGTGAGACAACACAAGGGTTGGACGGGGCAAAAGGTGAAAAATGGGCGATACTGATCGGACCGGAAGGCGGGTTTTCTAACGCTGAAATTACACATCTGCGGAAAATGGATGAAACCCGTTCCATCAGCCTTGGCCCGCGTGTTCTGCGGGCCGACACGGCAGCGGTTGCGGCACTTACATTATGGCAAAACACATTGGGGGACTGGCGATGAGTTTTATCAGGCCACAGGTTTTGATACATCTGACTAAATGGCGTGAAGCATATTTTGTTACAGGTGTTTTATTGCTGGGTTTTTGGTTGTTCGTACGCGGCTTTACAACATTAAACCTAATATTGCAGGCATTGGGTCTGATTGTATCATTGGCGGGCATCGTGTTGTTGCGCACAACCATCCAGCGAATTCGGTTCAAACGAGCGCAAAAGGCACCCGGTATGGTGGATGTAACAGAACGCGAGATCAGTTATTTTGGGCCTATGCATGGCAAAACCCTCTCTTTGGAAAGTTTGCATAAAATAGAACTACGTGAAAGCGAGGCTTATGCCGCTATATGGGTGCTTCATCATACGGGTGGCGACCCGATGATTGTCCCAATTTCGGCTCAAGGCTCGGATAGGTTGTTCGATGCATTTACCGGATTGTCCGGTGTAAAAATGGATACATTGGTGGCCGCAATCAATCAGGTGCCTGTGCGTAGCCAAGTGATTTGGGAACGCAACTAGCGCATCATATACGCTTGACACTCTGGCGTGAAACTGCACCTGTTATGACAAACAGATATTAGGAATATAAGACATGTCCATACCACAAACAGGCGGCGGCCCGATTGAGCATCATGATCAACTGGCTCAGCATTTGGCCGAAGGTTGCAAACCAAAAGAAGACTGGCGCATAGGCACCGAACATGAAAAATTCGGTTATGACAAAGATACGTTGTTACCCTTGCCTTACGAAGGTCCGCGTTCTGTCAAAGCAATGCTGGAAGGCTTGCGCGATGAGTTTAACTGGGCACCCGTACTGGAAGCGGGCAATATTATAGGCTTGGAAAAAAACGGTGCAAACGTGTCATTGGAGCCGGGTGGGCAATTGGAACTTTCGGGCGCCCCATTGGAAACCATCCATGAAACCTGCGACGAAGTGAATGTGCATCTGAAAGAAGTACAAACCATCGCCGACCGTATTGGAGTGGGCTACATTGGCCTTGGAGCATCACCAGATTGGTTGCATGAACAAGTGCCGATGATGCCCAAGGGCCGTTACCGTTTGATGACCGATTACATGGGCAAAGTTGGCACACATGGTACGCAAATGATGTACCGTACCTGTACGGTACAGGTGAACCTGGATTTCGGGTCCGAGGCTGACATGGTGCAAAAAATGCGCGTGGCTTTGGCATTACAGCCCGTGGCTACGGCACTCTTTGCCAACTCACCGTTTTTTGAAGGCAAGGAAACCGGATATAAAAGCTGGCGTTCTCGTGTTTGGCGCGACCTGGATGCGGCCCGTACCGGTATGTTGCCGTTCGTGTTCGAAGACGGCATGGGGTTTGAGCGTTGGGTTGAATATATGCTCGATGTGCCGATGTATTTCGTCTACCGCGATGGTAAATATATTAATGCGCTCGGCCAGTCGTTCCGTGATTTTCTTGATGGCAAGCTGCCTGCTTTGCCGGGGGAAACGCCGACTATGTCCGATTGGGCTGATCATCTGACCACCTGTTTTCCTGAAGCGCGTTTGAAAAAATTCATTGAGATGCGCGGGGCCGACGGCGGTCCGTGGCGCCGTATTTGTGCGTTGCCTGCTTATTGGGTCGGGTTGATTTATGATCAAACAGCGCTCGATGCGGCGTGGGACCTTTGCAAGGATTGGGACGCTGAAACGCGCGAAGCTCTGCGAGTGGCTGCATCCAAAGACGGTATCGGTGCCAAGGTTGGTAATATATCGATGCTGGATCTGGCGCGTGAAACCGTGGCGATTTCAAAAGCCGGTCTGGCCGCGCGTGCGCGTCCCGGTGCCGGCGGCATGATCCCTGACGAGACGCATTTTTTGAATGCTGTGGAAGAGGTCATTGAGACAGGCATGTCGCCGTCTTGTGAACTGACGCAAAAATATCATGGTGAATGGGGTGGGGATTTGAAGCGGATTTATGCGGATTATAGCTACTAGGACGGTCGTAGAATCAGAATGTCCCAGTTGGGACACCTACTTAACTAACTGATATCAATTGATTAATGCGAAAAACCGCAATGGTTTTGCGGTGATTTCTATTAAACATTTAAAAGGCCGCTTAATACGGCCTTTTATTAATTTATACGTTTTAGATTAAGCCAGCGGATCAGGACCGAAACGGTTCTCGCCCTCGGTTCCGCGTGTTACGAACAAGTACAAAAGGTAAAGTGGCCCCACAAGCGGGATGAATGCAATAAGCAACCACCAGCCGCTTTTGTCTTTGTCGTGCAAACGGCGGATTGCCACGCAAATGGATGGTGCCAACAATGCCAATGCTGCAATCATATAGAAAACCGGGAGCTGCGTGACCACATCCAATGCACCCCCGATGATGTAGATCATTACTGCGAAAAGCGAGAACCACCAATACTGTGATCTTTGCGCGCGTCCTTCAATGGAAAAATAGTTGTTAAAACAGAATTTGACTGCTGTCATGAAATCCATGGTTATCCCCTTTTACCGATTTTGGGCTCGGTGCCCTGTAATATGCGTTTAATGTTGTCCCTGTGTTTAATCCAGATCAACAGGGTCATGATGATGACGAACAATACACCAGATTTGGTGTCGATCAAGTATAACCATACAGGGGCTAGTAGCGATGCAACCAATGCCGAGGCTGAGGAAATACGTACGGCGACCGCCGTGACAAGCCATGTCAGGCAGGTAGCCAAGCCCGCCCAGAAATTGAACGCCAGCAAAATGCCCAGAAAAACCGCAACGCCTTTGCCGCCTTTAAACTTTAACCAGACGGGGTAGAGGTGGCCCAAGAACGCAAAAACGCCTGCGATTTGTGCCGCGGTTTGCCCGAAGAAATAGCAGGCCAGAAGCACAGCAGCCGCGCCTTTACCCATATCGAACACCAGTGTCAGAAAGGCTGCGAATTTGTTGCCTGTGCGCAAAACATTGGTGGCCCCGATATTGCCGGAACCGATCTCGCGTAGATTACCCAGCCCCATGATTTTGGCGATTATCATACCAAAAGGGATCGATCCCAAGATATAGGCACAGCTTGCAACTGCTATGGCGGCGGTCATAGTTATATCAAGATTTAGCATAAATTTCCTGTCCGCCTAGATATGTGCCGAGCACAACACCTTGCATCCGTCGCCCGTCAAACGGTGTGTTTTTGGATTTTGATTTTAACGTTGTACGATCGAGAATAAACGGTTTGTCAGGGTCGAACAGTACCAGATCGGCAGGTGCGCCTTTGGCCAGGCGTCCGCTTGCTAGCCCCAGAAGTTTCGCCGGGTTCAGTGACAGTGCACGCCACAGGGTCGGCATGTCCATGTAACCGCCATGCACCAGTTGCATTGCGGCAGGCAGTAAGGTTTCCAAGCCCACGGCCCCTGATGCGGATTCTTCAAACGGCAGGCGTTTGCTTTCTTCGTCTTGCGGTGTGTGCATCGAGCTGATGATGTCGATCAACCCGCTTGCCACCGCTTCAACCGTGGCAACACGGTCGGTTTCATGGCGCAAGGGCGGTTTGACTTTAAAGAAAGTGCGGTAGCCTTCGATGTCCAGCTCATTCAGCGTTAAGTGATGGATCGATGCCCCTGCGGTCACTTGCAATCCCGCCGCTTTGGCGCGTTCCAAAACAGGCAGTGCAACGGCGGTCGAGATTTGATCGACGTGATAGCGCACGCCTGTCATTTCCACCAAAGCCATATCGCGTTCCAGCTGAATACGCTCTGCCATGGGGGATGCGCCCGGTAAGCCCAACTTGCTGGCAAACGGGCCTGATGTGGCCGCCGTGCCTTTGCTTAAAGACGGGTCTTGGATATGACCCATCACCAATGCATTCAAGCCCTTGGCGTAAGTCAGGCAACGGCCGAATATTTTATTGTCGGCAATCACGCTGTCCGCATCCGAAAAAGCCACGGCACCCGCATCCTGTAAAAAGCCGATTTCGGCCATTTCCTTGCCGCCGCGACCCTTGGTTAGCGCGGCCATGGGCAGGACATGGACTGCGGCATCTTCCAGCGCGCGGCGATGCGCGAATTGCAGGGTTTCGGGGCTGTCGATAGCAGGTTCGGTATCGGGGCGGATCACCATCGTGGTGATGCCGCCTGCCGCTGCCGCGCGACCTGCGGAAGCGTAACTTTCCTTGTGCCGCTCGCCCGGCTCACAGACCTTGACCCCGATGTCGATGATGCCGGGCGCCAGACATTTGCCGGCGCAGTCGATGGCCTTGCCTTTGGGTGCATCGCCATAGATAACGTCGGCGATTTTACCGTTTTTTATGATGATGGAGCCAAGTTTGTCGGTGCCGTTTCCAGGATCGATCAGGCGGGCGTTTTTAAGGATAATAGTCATTGGGAGCTTTCTTGAACTTTGCGCATCAAATTGTAAACTATTTGACCATCCAATAACCGCTCAAAGCCGATATCTTCAAGGTGCGAGCCATCCTCATCAAAACGAATATGTTTGGCAAAAAGGATTGATGTCAGTTTTTTGCCATTACTGTCATATTCGGTTTTTAACTCAAAAGCTGTGTCTTTAACGATTGGAAATAATTTTATATTTTTACTTCTGATAAGCGAATCTATAAACACGATAGCGCGTTTGTTAGTTAGAGCATAATAAGTTCGGTTACGTTTATAATAAGCCTCATAAATACTATCCACTATGGCTGCGATGCCTACCATAGAGAAGATAATCCCAAAAGTAGTATTAGTACTATCAGACTTAACATAGCTTTCAATTAAGCTTCCAAATGCAACAACTGTGAATGCGCACCCAATAATTCCAATGAAAGCACTTTTGAAGTTGAATGAAACGTCACGATTTGGTCGCCCTTGCCATAAAACGGTTTCATTCTGATCTAGTAAATGTTTCCATCTTTCAGGGTATTCACTTGGAGATAAGAAAAGTTTCTTACTTCTGTCAACAGATGTCATATTGTCACCTGTGTTGCGTTTTTCGCGCCGCGCAACCCATCCGCCAGCAAATGCATCGCGGCCATGCGCACGGCGACCCCCATTTCGACCTGTTCCTGAATGACCGAGCGGGTCACGTCGTCGGCGATGTCGCCGTCTATTTCAACGCCTCTGTTCATTGGTCCGGGGTGCATAATGATGGCGTCGGGCTTGGCGTTGGCGAGTTTTTTCGCGTCCAGCCCCCAACGGTGGTAATATTCGCGCTCTGACGGGATAAACGCACCGTCCATGCGCTCGCGTTGCAGGCGTAGCATCATCACCACATCGACGCCTTCTAAGCCTTCGTTCATATCGTGAAACACCTCGACCCCGAACTTGTCGATACCTGCTGGCAGCAGGGTTTGGGGGGCGATCAGACGGATACGGCTTTCCATTTTGTTCAGCAGGAATATATTCGAGCGCGCAACACGGCTATGCGCAATATCGCCGCAAATCGCGACAGACAACCGGTGCAGACGGCCCTTTGCACGGCGAATAGTCAACGCATCCAGCAAGGCTTGGGTCGGGTGTTCATGGCGACCGTCACCTGCGTTCAGCACGGCACAATTCACCTTTTCCGACAACAGATCAACCGCGCCCGATTGTGGGTGGCGCACGACCAAAAGGTCGGGGTTCATTGCGTTCAGGGTTAGGGCCGTATCAATCAGGGTTTCGCCCTTTTTAATGGACGATGCCCCCAAGGCCATGTTCATCACATCCGCACCCATCCGTTTTCCGGCCAGCTCGAAACTGGCTTGGGTACGGGTGGAGTTTTCAAAAAACATGTTGATTTGTGTCAGGCCTGCCAAAATATTGGAATGTTTATTGGCTTGGCGGTTTAGATCAACGTAACTTTCGGCCAGATCAAGAATGGATGTAATATCGGTAGGGGTAAGCTGTTCTATTCCCAAAAGATGGCGCACCGAAATTCCCATGAAGGCCCTCATATATGATTTTGCCGCTTATAAGATGTGCGAGACGCAGAAACAAGGGATTTACGCGGTGCGGCAGAGTTTCTATTCTGTCAGGGAATCTGGAATACACATATGACCCCTGACTTTGACTATATGGCTGCCAAAGCAGCACTGGAATGGCAGATCGAGTTAGGTGTGGATGAGTGTATCGGCGAGGTTCCGATTAATCGCTACGATGTGAAACCACCAAAACTAAAACTGGGGCCGACATCGAATATTGCGCCGATAAGTTCTATGCCATCAGTGCCAATTCAGGAAAGTGCCGCTGGTATTGCCGCTATTATGGCGGGAAAATGCACCAATCTTTCCGCCTTGCACGATGCGATGGCGGTGTTTGATCAATGTGCTTTGAAAAAGGGTGCCAAGAATCTGGTGTTTGCGGATGGTAATCCTGATGCGCGGGTGATGGTGATCGGTGAGGCTCCCGGGCGGGATGAGGATGCGCAAGGTGTGCCCTTTGTCGGTGCCGCAGGTCAGTTGCTGGATAAAATGTTTGCAGCCATTGGGATGACGCGCACAGGGCAAACCCCGCAAGATGCGCTTTACATCACCAATGTCATGCCGTGGCGTCCGCCACAGAACCGGGATCCAGAATTAGCGGAAATACAGATGATGTTACCGTTTTTGAAACGTCATATCGCGCTTATAAACCCTGACTTGATCGTGCCGATGGGCAACGCTGCCTGTCAGGCTGTTTTGGGGCGCAAGGGAATTACGCGCCTGCGCGGCAATTGGACATCTGCCTTTGAATGTCCTGTGATGCCAATGTATCACCCAGCAGCTTTGCTGCGAGATGGGTCAAAAAAGGCAGATGCCTGGGCTGACCTTTTGTCAATTCAAGCGCGTTTAAAGGAATAATTTATGAGTAATCCACGCGAATTTGTCCCGATACGTATTGCTGTGCTGACCGTATCGGACACACGTAAACTGGAAGAAGATCGATCAGGCGATGTCTTGGTCGGACGCCTTGAAGCCGCCGGGCATATTCTGGCGGACCGTAAGATCATTCGCGATGAACGTGATCTGATTGCCGATCAATTACGCGTTTGGTGTAAAGATGCATCCATCGATGTGATTATCTCGACTGGCGGTACAGGTCTAACAGGCCGCGATGTCACCGTAGAGGCCCACCGTGATGTTTATGAAAAACAGATCGATGCGTTTTCCACGTTGTTCACAATGGTCTCAATTAAAAAGATAGGTACTTCTGCAGTACAGTCCCGGGCCTGTGCCGGTGTAGCACTTGGCACGTATCTGTTTGCGCTGCCGGGCAGTCCCGGAGCATGCAAAGACGGTTGGGACGAAATCCTGCAACATCAGCTGGATTACCGCCATATGCCGTGTAATTTCGTTGAGATCATGCCCCGCCTTGATGAACATTTGCGTTAAAAATAATGGCCGATGAATTTTACACGCTAGGTCGTTGGGATAATCCTGACAGCTATAAAGCTGCGGTTATACTGCTGACAGATAAGTTGGGGCGTGTATCAATCCAATTTCGCGATGACTTTGAAGGTGTGGCGCTGGGTGGCCTTTGGGGCTTATTCGGCGGTGAGATTGAAGCGGATGAAACCGCGCGGCAAGCCGCTGTGCGCGAATTGTCAGAGGAAACCGGTATTGTTGTGGGGCAGAACGACGTGACCCCATTCGTCAAAACCCTGTCTGAAACCAGTGGAAACGGGCAGCTTTACGTCTATCTTTGCAACCGAATTGTTGATGCGTCAGAGCTGTCTTTGCAAGAGGGGGCTGGTTTTGCTTATATCCATCATGGGCAGCTTGATCAGTTTAACCTGATCCCCGCCGCAAATCGTGTTTTATCATATTATTTTACCAAGAATGGTGGATAACGAAAAAATCATTTATCCAATATCAACAGAGTGATAGGTTACATAAATATAATACCCGCATAACTTTGTTTAATCCGGGTTGAGGAAAAAATGAGATTTATCATACGGGGCTTTTTCGGCCTGTTTCTTGTCGGCATGACTGCGGCACTTATTTTGGCGGCGGTAACGGTTTTGTTGTCGGCAATCAAAGAAAGCCAGTCTGATGGTGGGCACAGCAGGCAAGCACAAGAACGTATCTTTACTGTTAGTGTCGCCACAGTTCAGCCAATCCGTGCAATTCCCGTTATCGAAACCTTTGGTGAAGTCATTAGCGGGCGTACCTTAGAGTTGCGTGCAGCTTCGGGTGGTGCATTGGTGCAAATGGCGGACAACTTTAAAGAAGGTGGTGTTGTGTATAAGGATACGTTGCTGTTCCAGACCGATCCCGCAACGGCTTCTGCAAATGCACAGCTTGCGCAAGCGTCACTGGATGAAGCCGAGGTCGAATTAAATGAAGCAATTGAAGCTGTAGTATTGGCAAAAGATGAATTGCTGGCAGCGGAGCATCAGCATGAATTACGCCAGCAGGTATTAAAGCGCCAGACATCGCTGCGGGTTCGCGGTATTGGAACGGAAACCGCATTGGAAACTGCAGCTCTTGCCGCATCTGCCGCAAAGCAGGCTGTATTGGCAAAACGTCAGGCATTGGCCAATGCAAAGGCGCGTATTAACCGCGCTAAAATATCCCTGTCACGCAGTAATATCAATTTCAACGAAGCCGCCCGCATTCTTGCGGAAACCTCTGTAATTGCAGAGTTTGATGGTGTTTTAAGTGAAGTTACAGGTGATTTAGGGACATTGGTGAATTCAGGTGAGCGCATGGCATTACTCATTGATCCCAATGCTCTGGAAGTGTCGTTTAGAGTTTCAAATTCCGAATTCAATCATTTGACACGGGATGGATTGAATTTAAGTGCGGCTAAAGTTTTTGTCAGCATAGATGGTAGCGATAAGGCGATACCTGCTTCAGTTGACCGTGTCAGCGCAGCGGTCGGAGAAGGTCAGACCGGGCGCGAACTATATGCCTCGCTGGATCCCGTTGAAATCGCAACAGTGCGTCCCGGTGATTTTGTAACAGTCCGTCTGGAAGAGCCTGCCCTTGATAATGTAGCGGTTTTGCCTGCAACTGCTGCATCTGCAACAGGTGATGTGCTGGTTTTGGGCAAAAACGATCGTCTGGAAGTGCTAAATGTCGAAATCTTACGCAAACGGGGCAATGAAATCATCGTGGCAATCGGAAGTCTGGCGGGACGCGAGATTATATTGGAACGCGCGCCCCAACTTGGTGCCGGTATCAAGGTAGAGCCGCGCAGGTCTAACAAGGGTTTGTCAAAAGAACAAACCACCAGCGAGTAGAGTATGGCGATGCGACAACTTCCAGACTCTGCAGGCGGTATCCTTTCATATTTTACCAGACACGGCACAGCTGCCAATTTGCTATTGGTGATTATGATCGTACTTGGCCTTGCCGCCTCTACGCAAATCCGGTCACAGTTTTTCCCCGATGTCGTCGTGAACAATGTTTCGGTGGTTGTAGAATGGGATGGTGCGGGGCCTGTTGAAATTGACGACGGCGTTGTTGCGTTACTGGAGCCAGTGCTTTTGGCTGTTGAGGGTGTTGAAAGCAGCTCGTCGAAAGCCAGCCAAGGGCTTGCAACGATATTTCTGGAGTTTGAGCCGAATTGGGATATGGGGCGTGCTGATGACGATGTGAATGCGGCTGTGGATAGCGTAACGGACCTGCCTGATGGCATTGATGATCCGGTTGTGCGACGTGGTTCATGGCGTGACCGGGTGACGGATGTGGTTATTACGGGGCCTGTGCAACCAGCGCAATTGGGCAGGTTCGCAGATGAGTTTACGGCGCGGTTATTTCGAGAAGGTGTAACGCGGACAACTATTCGCGGCGTATCTGCCCCCGAAATTGAAGTTTCAGTGCCTGAATTGTCATTGATCCAGCATGATGTCTCATTGCGCCAGATTGCTGATGTGATTGCAGGTGAGGCGAACACAGATCCTGCAGGTGATATGGCTGGGGGTGCCGCGCGTGTTAAAACCGGTGTGGAGAAGCGCACTGCCGAAGATATCCTGTCACTTGTGGTAAAGTCAAACCCGGACGGCTCGAAACTACGTATTTCCGATGTGGCTGCGGTGGAGGTTTTGGGTAGTGACAGTGATCGCGCCTATTTTGTCGGTGATAATCCCGCTATTTCAATCCGCGTTGACCGTGCCGATCAGGGCGATGCTATTTTGATGCAGGCAATCGTGCAGCGGGTCGCGGATGATATGCAATTAACCTTACCGGAAGGGGTTAAAATTGAACTTATCCGGACACGTTCGCAAGCAATATCCGATCGTCTGGGTATTCTGTTGGACAATGGCATCATGGGGCTGGCGTTGGTTTTGATGCTGTTGTTTCTATTTTTGAATGCCCGCACTGCTATCTGGGTCGCCGCAGGTATTCCCGCATCAATGTTCGCAGCAATTGCGATCATGTTTCTGTTTGGCCTGACCATTAATATGGTCTCGTTATTTGGGTTGATAATCTGCCTTGGCATAGTTGTGGATGATGCAATCGTTGTTGGCGAGCATGCTGATTTTCGCGCCCGCACACTGGGTGAAGACCCCGTGACGGCATCCGAAAATGCTGCGCGGCGCATGGCACCACCTGTGTTTGCAGCGACAGTAACAACTGTGTTGGCGTTTTGGAGCCTGACTTTTGTAAGTGGACATTTCGGTACGTTGATTATCGATATCCCGCTGACTGTTATCATTGTTTTATTGGCGTCATTGGTTGAATGTTTCGTTATTCTACCAAATCATATGAGCCATTCCATCGGGAAAAAAGCTGATAAATGGTACGATCTGCCAAGTATATGGTTCAACCGTGGATTTAAAAAATTCCGTAATTTTGTTTTCAAACCTTTCATGCATTGGGTTTTGGTGTTTCGCTATCCGGTGTTGGCACTTGCCGCATTAATTCTGTCAATTCAGCTTGCATCCTTCTTTAATGGTGATGTTACGTGGCGGTTTTTCGATGCACCGGAACGGGGTTCCATATCGGCAAATGTTGCAATGATGCCGGGCGCTGACCGTAGTGACACATTGGCAATGGTGCACGAGTTGCAAAAGAGTGTCGAAGCAACTGCGCAAGAGTACGAAGACAAATATGGTGTGAACCCTGTGACATTTGCAATCGCCGAGGTCGGCGGCAATACGGGGCGCGGTCTGTCTGGCACAGACACAAAAGACAAAGATTTGCTTGGCTCGATTGCAGTGGATCTGATCGATATGGATTTCCGCCCTTATACATCATATGTCTTCTTGGGCAGCGTCAAAAAGGCTGTGCAAAATCACGCGAAACTGGAAACGATCAGTTTTCGCCGTTGGCGTTCAGGCCCGGGTGGTGATGCATTGGATGTACAGTTTTTCGGGGCCGATACTGAAATTCTGAAAGCGGCAGCTGAAGCATTGAAGACAGAAATGTCGAAATATCCGGAAGTGTCATCCCTAGAGGATACATTGGCGTATGACAAAGAGGAGTTAATCCTTGAATTGACGCCACAAGGTCAGGCTTTGGGATTTACAATTGATGCAATTGGCCGCGAATTGCGCAACCGGTTGAACGGAATCACGGCTGCAACGTTTCCTGTCGGTGGGCGTACATCCGATGTGACGGTGCGTTTGCGTGACAGCGAATTAACAGCGGATTTTCTGGATAAAACCAAAATACGCAGTCTGGCCGGGGAATATGTGAACCTGTCTGATATCGTGTCAGTAACCACCAAAAACGGGTTTTCCACAGTCAGGCGTGAAAACGGCATTCGTTTAGTGACTGTTACGGGGGATATATCCGAAGAGAACCCGACACGTGCGCAGGAAATTGTCGATACGCTGCGTACGGAAATTTTACCGAACATTGCCTCTGGAATGGGGGTTGAATGGAGATTGTCCGGTTTGGCGGAGCAAGAGCAGGATTTTTTAACAGACGCGTTTACCGGGTTTATCTTATGTTTGCTGGGCATCTATCTGGCTTTGACATGGATATTCGCAAGCTGGTCGCGCCCCTTCGTTGTGATGTCGATCATTCCATTTGGTCTGGTTGGTGCGATATACGGCCATAATGTCTGGAATGTACCCCTGTCGATTTTCTCGGTCGTAGGTCTGTTGGGCATGAGCGGGATCATTATCAATGACTCGATTGTTCTGATCACGACGATTGATGAATATGCGCAAAAACGTGGGCTGTTTCCCGCAATTGTCGATGCCGCAGCAGACCGTTTGCGTCCGGTATTGCTGACAACCTTAACAACAGTCCTAGGTCTGATGCCATTGCTGTTTGAATCGTCACGACAAGCATTGTTCCTGAAGCCCACAGTGATCACGTTATGCTATGGTTTGGGCTTTGGAATGGTGTTGGTTCTGTTGATTGTTCCGTCACTGGTTGTTGTTCAAAAAGATGTATCCAGATTGTTTACCACATCAAGACGCCTGCTATATGGGCGAAAAATACCGGTAAAATTCCGTGGATTGTTCTTTCTTACATCACTTGCCTTTGCAACCTTGCTTGCGTTCAGTTCGGGTTATCTGGCGGTTACACAAAACGTAGCGCCGTGGATCGTGAAAATCTTACCGGACACAATGGCGGGAATACCTGAAAGCGCACCGATATTGGCAACATTGATAACCGTATTAATCGGAATGCTTATAATATTGCTTTTTGCAGGTTTGGCATTGGCCGTTCTGTCGCGCGGCAATAAAACATTAAAGCCTTAACTTGGTGTAGCGCAGCCGTTAATTTCAATCGATTGGTTTTTGCCGATGAGTGTCATGCGCAGCGCATTTTGATCAAGTTCCAAGGGGGTGTTGGAATAAGAAACCAATTTTGCCTGTGCAACAATAGAGTTGCCTGTATTTTCCAATTCGACTTGTTCAACCCAGATGTCTGACCCCGGATATTCAAAAACAGTTTGCTGAACTTTTGGTGCCTTATCCTTGAATGCAATGCTGGCGATGATGCTTTTGCCACCCTCAATTGACGAAATCTGACATGAAACCGTCTGGACATAACTTTCCACTGCTGTGCGGGGGCGGGCTGCTAGCGCATTTTCAATTTCTGTTCGGTTTGCTGATTTATCTACACTTAGCTTCGTTTCGATATTAGAAGTCACAGGAACACAAACCTCATTACAAACACCGTAATCAACCTGCGCTTTCAACGTGACCGGTAGGCCATCAGTCGTGGGCTTGATCTCTATGGGTAAAATCAATTCACTGCTATAGCCGATGGTATTTATGCCGAACTGGGTGAACAATTTTGGCGCAGGCCAGTGGAACTCAACAGATGATAAATTCTCGGAGCCTTCCCAGTTAAAATAAGGCGGTATGCCATTTCCACTGGGTGCTCGCCAATAGGTTTTCCAGCCGTCTTTCAAGGTAATGTGAACCGCTGCCATATGTGTACCGGTAGCTGTGCGCCAACCTTGTAACAGCTCGATCTTTTTGACGCCGATCTGTTCCGTAACATCTTGAGCTGCGCAAGCAGAGCCGAGCATAGCAAAGGCAACACCTAATTTCAGGCTATTCTTTGCCATGCATGTATTAAAGTTTAATTTCATCGTCTTAACTTATACGATTTTGATTGAAGTAAAAGTCACAATTTGGCGATAATTCCACTATAGCAAGAACATACCTTGCACTGCACAGCTTTCTACCCCATCTATTAGGTATGGATATGAACACTGATATTCCGCATTTAGACGGCAAATTGCTGATAGCCATGCCCGGCATGGGTGATCCGCGATTTGACAAATCCTTGATTTATATATGCGCCCATTCAGAAGATGGGGCCATGGGATTGATTATCAATAAACCTGCGGTCGATTTGCAGTTCTCCGATTTATTGGAGCAGTTGAAAATCACGTCCGCCCAATCTTACCGCCCGATAGAGGTACATTTTGGCGGCCCAGTAGAGCATGGCCGTGGATTTGTACTGCATTCAAAGGATTACATCGCCGAGGATTCGACTTTAGAGGTTAATGATGAATTCGGCATGACTGCAACATTGGATATTCTTGAAGATATATCTCAAGGCCATGGCCCGAACGCATGCCTGTTAGCCTTGGGCTATGCAGGGTGGGGGCCGGGGCAGTTAGAGGAAGAAATCCGTGAAAATGGATGGTTGACCTGTGACGCTGATGCGGCATTGATTTTTTCGCCGAATAATCAGGATAAATGGCACGATGCGATTGTAAGCATTGGGATTGATCCACGTATGTTGTCCGCGACAGGCGGTTCTGCCTAATTTCGCGGTGCCGCGGCGCGATTAAGCCGGTCATTTATAGCCAACCCAAGACCCTTCATCGGCACCGGGCTTACCGCAATTGCATTTGCGTCTGCATCCAGTGCAATGCTGTCCATATTTCGCAGATACGCAAACAGGTTTGACGCTGCTTCTATCAGGTCACCTGACTTCGACAGGTTCATGGCGGCAGCGCTGCAATCCGGCCCAAAACCCAACAAAACCTCGTTTGCTTCAATCGTTTTTGCATTCAGACGCACTTGTGTGCGCGGAGCATAGTGCGATTTCAATTGGCCGGGTGATTGCGGGATCGCCGGATCGTCGGGCGTTGCAATATCGCGATCAATAACTTGTGCAATGTCTTCCACAGAGACACCACCTGCACGTAATAGCGACACATGTGTATCGGTTACCTTCAATATCGTAGACTCGACCCCAACGGCACATGTACCGCCATCAATGACCCCGTCAATCAGCCCATCCATGTCCTCCAACACATGTGATGCCTCGGTTGGGCTGATACGGCCGGATGGATTGGCTGAAGGTGCTGCCAACGGCCCGCCGAATGCTTTTAGCAATGCCTGTGCCGTTGGATGTTGCGGTATGCGTATCGCGACACTGTCCAACCCTGCCGTGACCAGCTCAGATAGGCCATGATCAGGGCGAAGTGGTAAAACCAGGCTGAGTGGGCCGGGCCAGAAAGCAGCGGCCAAATCCAATGCAAGATCATTAAAATGTGCAAACTGCTTTGCCAGTTCCAGATTGGCTACGTGAACGATCAATGGATTGAAGTTGGGCCTGCCTTTGGCCTGATATACACGTGCAACGGCCTGACCGTTACGCGCGTCAGCACCTAACCCGTAAACGGTTTCGGTTGGAAATGCGATAAGGCCACCTGCCGACAATACGGCAGCCGCGGCTGTGATGCCATTTTCCCGAGGATCAAAAATGCGCGTTATCAAATCAACCCCCCTTACATTATCAGTATTGTCGGCCCCGCAACATCGCGGTACCTTCCAAAAGTTGGTACGTCATAAACCGACACGAAACCGGATGCAAAGACTCTGTTCTAATGGGAAATAACGACAAGATGAATAAAATGTTTGGCAATATCAGATATCCGTTTGAAACCGCCCCGGAAGAGGGTGCGGCCGTTGAGGTTGCACCGGGTATATTATGGATACGCCTGCCGCTGCCTATGGCGCTTAATCATGTAAATGTTTACGCGCTGGATGATGGCGATGGTTGGTTCATTGTTGATACAGGCTATCATTCCAAACGCGGGGTGAAGCTGTGGGAAACGCTGCTGGAAGGTGTGTTAAAGGGCAAGCCTGTGAAAAAGGTTCTGATGACGCATCATCACCCGGACCATATTGGCAATGTCGGCTGGTTTCAAAAAGAACACGGGGTAGAGCTGATCTCGACACGCACCGCATGGCTTTATTCGCGTATGATGATTTTGGATGTTCAAAAAGAATGGTCGGAAGAACTGATCGCTTATTACAAATCAACGGGCATGGATCAGGCGCAGTATGACGAGCGCATTAAAAACGGGCCATTTAATTATGCCAGTATCGTGCACCCAATGCCACTTGGCTTTACCCGTATTTGTCAGGATGATGTGCTGACTATCGGCGGGCGCACGTGGACGGTTCATATTGGAAATGGCCATGCCCCCGCGCATGCAACACTTTGGTGCAATGAAGAACCTCTGGTTCTGGCCGGTGATCAGATCCTGCCGGGTATATCCTCGAACGTTGGTGTTTATGCTACCGAACCTGACGCCGATCCTCTGGCTGAGTGGCTGGAAAGCTGTACGCGGCTTTCTGCGATTGCATCGGAAGATCATTTCGTTTTACCGGGACATAAACTGCCTTTTACGGGATTGCCTGCAAGGTTGAAGCAACTGATAGAAAATCATCATCACGGTCTTGAACGGTTGGAGGTTTTTCTAAAACAGCCCAGAACCGCCGTTGACTGCTTTCCACTTTTATTCAAACGCAAAATTGAAGGCAGCAATTACGGGTTGGCAATGGTAGAAGCCATGGCGCATTTGAATCATCTGTTATTCACAGATAAGATCACAAGAACGGCAAACAGCGATGGGGTATGGATTTGGCAAAGCAAATAGACTCTATAATAAGTGATCAAATAAGAACCGCTGCCGAAGTGACTGAAGCTGCTGTCTTGCCGGATGCATATTCAGTCCATGTCGACGCTGATGTGTCGCCATGTGCTGAACAAAAGCCATTGCCAGCCGCTATCACCAAGAAATCACTGGATCAGAAATCACCGGCAGAATGGGCCTATGAACGTATCATCTTATACATACAGAATTTTGAAGAGCAGCTGGATAGCGATCATGAAGTCGGCATGGGATTTGTCGGTGGTGATATTGGTACGCTGAAAATCAAAGGCATGGGTTTTTTTGCGCCCGACATGATTACATTTTACGGAGAAGATCCGAATGGCAGCAAAATGCAGTTGGTTCAACATGTCAATCAACTAAATGTTATGCTGGTTTCTGCGCACAAGGATAATATTGAAGCCGAACCAAATCGTATAGGGTTTAAATTGGCAAAAGAGCTGGAAGCTAAGTAAATGGTTAGGGAAGAATACAGTTGCAATCCAATAACAAGACTTTGCAAATAGACTAAATTGTGAAATACAGACCGCAAAATATAAGATAGGGATTTGATCATGGCTAAATACAAACACGGCGAAATGAGTGTGACTGCTCAGGAAGAAACTTTTCATGGATTTATACGTTGGTCAATCCGCGTTGCAACTGCCAGCATTGCTGTCTTGATCTTTTTGGCAATTTTTAACTCGTAAATTTCGTGATCTTCGGGGATATTTTATGAAATTGTTACGCTTTACAGTGTTGATGTTATCGGCAGTTCTATTATCTGCCTGTGCTTATGGCACCAAAGATCAGTACGCATCCAAGACTTTTATAGAGCAATATCAACATGTTAGCAACGATGCGCCATCGCTTACACTGCTTACAATGATTAATAATGTAACAGGTGCCGGCGGACATTCGTCTTTATTGATCAATGGCAATCAATCTGTGATGTATGATCCCGCAGGACGTTTTAGACATTCTCAAGTACCTGAACGTCATGATTTTCTTTACGGGATGAATGACCAGATATTACAATTCTATAAATCATTCCATGCACGCAGTTCACATCATGTTGTGTCACAGAAAATTTACGTGTCACCCGAAGTTGCGGAAATGGCTATTGCGGCATCAAAGAATCAAGGCCGCGCGTTAGACGCAACTTGCGCAACCAATACGATTGATATTCTACACCAGCTGCCGGGATTTGAAGGGGTTAAATTTACCTACTTCCCAGCCAAACTGATGAAAAATTTCGGTGAGCTGGATGGTGTCGTAACGACAAAATATTATGAGGACGACGAAGGCCAAAGCTAGATTTTGGAAAATAGTCCGCAAAAATAAACCCCCGAAAGCTAATGCTTACGGAGGTTTTAATTAGTCATGGGGGCAAAGCCCCAAATCCGAATTATTTGCTTTGGTAGCTTATAGCATACCTTCGCGTTGGGCTTTTTTACGAGCCAACTTGCGCGCACGACGAATTGCTTCGGCCTTTTCACGGGCACGTTTTATCGACGGCTTTTCGTAATGTTGCCGAAGCTTCATTTCACGAAAGACACCTTCGCGTTGCAATTTCTTTTTCAGGGCACGAAGCGCCTGATCAACATTGTTGTCGCGTACTGATACCTGCATGTGGTTACACCACCTTTCTAGGGTTAGAGTTTGCAGAATTGCAGGAATGCGCCGTATAACAGGGGTAACTGTATTTGTCCAGCCATCCGAGG
>Ga0209344_10000602_pt1 | contig 58531 bp, 50 predicted proteins | sample Cruoilmetagenom6_FD_187293 | JGI IMG/M metagenome (GOLD analysis project Ga0209344, IMG submission 187293) | Oil polluted marine microbial communities from Coal Oil Point, Santa Barbara, California, USA - Santa Barbara Oil Seep Sample 6 (SPAdes)... | ecosystem: Environmental > Aquatic > Marine... | reverse complement strand
ACAATTGTTTGTGAAATGTAGTTAGATTATCCTTACACACCCCCTTAGTTGCTTCTTTAGGTGGAAGGGTTGATATGTGGTTTAATTCGTTCATTTATTATTGAGTTTAATAATAAAATATTCTCCTGTTGATTCTTTGAAATATTGTTTTACAATACCCTTTTGAGGATGTATGGTTTCCTCTAAAGTATATTCAATGGTGTCCATACGTAAACCAAACATATAAGTTTTTATCTCGATATTGGATGTAATGGTATAAGTATTTTTTAGCGTATCGTATGCCGTTATTTTTCGATCGTATATCCTATTTTTGCTGCTGGATCCAAACGTACCTAATACACCACCTTCCAAAGAAAGGGAGAATGAAATATCATCCATTTCCTTACCAATTTGCCATGTAGTTGGATAAAACGTATCGTTATTACCTAATTCTATTTTTACAATTTTGTTTACACTATATTCAGCGAAAGGAATGACATTCATAAATATTTCTCCTACTGATGGCTTACAGGTATATTTTGTTTCAGCACTATCCTTTAGTTTATTGTTTTTGTCATAGGAATAGACTTTCAATTTCATGGTATGCAAAACCTCTTCATTCTTTATTTCCCCTACTTTAAATATTTGAGAGCTAATCAGTTCATTTTTCTTATTATAGCTTTTTTTTGCATAATTATTCCCATCCACCTGAAACATGAACATTTGTTTGTTTACCTGAGCAGCAAGCTGTTTACTACTCAACTGGGTAAGCATAATTAGTAAAAGGAATGGTATGTAGTTCAAACGCTTAATCATTTTTTTTTAATGAAACATCTTCAATACTATACAATTCTGGTATTTTACAATTCCATCCATAGTTTTCAGTTACTTTATCACTGAAAACTTTTGCTGATGTTGCCTCTCCATGAACTATGAACACTTTTTCAGGAGTGTTTTTAATCTCACTCATCCAGTCTGATAATTCTGTTTGATCAGCATGAGCTGATAGCACCTGAAGGTTGGTAATTTCTGCTTTAACAGGATAGTATTTACCATAAATTTTTACATCTCTTGCTCCTTCTAATAGCTTTCTTCCCCTAGTACCTTCTGCTTGAAACCCTGCTAATAAAACTGTTGTCTCAGGTCTACCAATATATTGTTGAAGATAAGTTAATACTCTGCCTCCACTCATCATTCCACTACCAGCAATTATAATTTTAGAGTTTTTATTATCAATTACTTCCCATGTTTCTTTGTATTCTTGTACCACCCGAAAAGTATTGCACATTTTAGTACAATCATCAATAGGTAATTTATGCCAACCCTGATAATTATGAAATACTTCAAGAACATTGGCTCCCATAGGACTATCCATAATCATCGGAATATCTGGGATTGCTTTTTTCTCATGTAATTGCCATAATAAATACATTAAAGTTTGTGTCCGCTCCACTGCAAAACTAGGTATAATCAATGTTCCCCCTTTTTCAACAGTGTCGTTTACGATAGTTTTAAGTTTTTCTTCTAATTTATCGGTAGGATGAGTTCTATCTCCGTAGGTACTTTCAATAAAGAGCACGTCTGCTCGTTCTGGTTTTTTAGGTGGTCTCATCAACAAATCTTCTTTACGCCCAATATCTCCTGAAAAGACAAATCGTTTTCCGTGAACATCCAATTCAATAAACGTAGCTCCAATTATATGTCCGTTGTATTGAAAACGTACTTTAATTTCGGGATAAAGCGTTATCCATTCTCCTTCAGGAAGAGGGTTAAAATGATCAATGGCTCTTTCAGCATCTTGAATGGTGTATAATGGTTCTGCCGGACTGTGTTTCGTAAACCCTTCTTTATTGGCTTTTTCCGCATATTCTTCTTGAATTTTAGCACTATCCAATAAAATAATTTTTGCAATGGCTAAAGTTGGTTGAGTAGCTAAAATAGAACCCTTAAATCCCATTTTTACCAATCTAGGTAAATAACCAGTATGATCCATGTGTCCATGAGTTAATAAAACAGCATCTATTTTAGCAACATTTACAGGTAAATAATCCCAGTTTTTTAAACGAAGTTCTTTCAATCCTTGAAATAAACCACAGTCTATCAGTATTTTCTGGTCGCCTGTATCTATCAGATATTTTGATCCTGTAATAGTTCCGGCTGCTCCTAAGAAGTGGATGGTAATATTATCGTTGTTCATAGTTTTTGATTTAGTGGTTGTTTATTACACAGTTCATGAGCTTCTTTTAAAATATTTTTATGTCGTTTTTCGCTTATCCCTATAGATTTCAGTAATTCAGGTTGATTGCATAATTCCATACACAACACCTTATCTTTTTCCAATAATTGTTGTTTTTCGTTTTTTGTTATCGTGGTCAAGCAGGTAATGGGATGCAAACCTGAAACATCAATACGTTCTTTCAAGCTGCCTTTTTTCGGATAATCCCAACCCACTAGCATCAAGCCTACACAGTTGCTGTATTGTATGGCATCGGTAGTGAACCGTGTATTGGTAAATATCCATCCTTGGTGAAATTTAGTGTCATGTCCATCTTTTTTGCTCCATTGCTTTTCAACATCTATAAACCGTGACTGAATATACAGTGGAATTTTTACATTACAATGCCTGCCTTGGTCACTGTGGAATTTACACTCCACCATGAAGTGTTTTTGTTCTTTTTCAGCAATTACATCCACTTCGTGATTGACGCAATGACCCTTCACAGTCACACCCACCCTAGTTCTAAAGCCTTGATAATTGAGGATTTCTCCAACAAATTTTTCAAAAGGAAAGCCAGTAGGACCTAATTCCATAATGGCTTTTTTCAGCTTATAACGAGCTGCGGTGGGGCGATTACTTCTGCGTAATAGTGCAAACGCTGTTTTGTATATTTCTTTGGTACTAATACCTTCATACAACGATACTTCTACTTCATTAATAACTTGTTGTATTACCACATCACTAGCTCCTGAACGTTCTAGTGAATGTTTGAGTTTGGACTGATCAAATTCTTCTTTTTCACCAGTCATTTTTACTATTTGAATGTTCTTACTTTTCATGCTCAGTTTTTTTTGATTGTAAAAACCACTTTTCACCTGAAAAGATCAATACCATCAATCCTACAGAGAGAATAATTATAAAGAGGTCTGTATCTAATTTTATCCAAAGAAATGCACCTAATATTATTACATCAAACAAAATAGCTGTAATTAATATTGCAGGATTAGCGTTTACTTCCTTACGCAAATGTTTCAATACTCCCCAATGAATCACAATATCCATAACGATATAAAAAATAGCTCCTAAGGAAGCAATACGGGTAAGGTCAAAAAATATAGTCAGTAATATAGCTATCACAACAGTATATACTAACATGTGCTGCTGTATTCTACCAGGCATCCCAAAATGACTGTGTGGGATAAGCTTCATTTTAGTGAGCATGGCAGTCATTCGAGAAACCGCAAAGACATTGGCAATTACACCAGAAATAGTGGCTACAATTGCAATTCCCACCGTAAACCAAAGTCCGTATTTACCAAATGCAGGGCGAGCAGCCTCAGCAAGTGAATAATTTTTTGTCTCTACAATGCTTGAAATAGAAAGATTACTAGAAACGGCAAAGGCTACAAGAATATAAACAACAGTGCATATCAGTAATGAAATAATAATAGCCCGACCCACATTTTTATGAGGATTAACCACTTCTGCACCACTATTGGTAATGGTAGTAAAACCTGCATATGCAAGTGTGGTTAAGGCAAACGCTCCAAGATAACTTGGAATAGAATATTCATTTGAAATTTCAGAAGGAATTACTTCTGAAAATGAAAACCCCGCAGCCCATAAGCCCCCAATAGCAAAGATTGTAATGCCACCCACTTTTAGAATTGCCATTATGAATGCAGACTTTTCTACTGTTTTATTGCCAGCCATATTGATTAAAAAAGTACCAATCAATAGAATGACTCCCAAAACTGGCACCCAGATACTATTATCATCCCCATCAAAAAGTTGCAGGGTATAAGAACCAAATGTACGTGCCACTAAGCTTTGATTAATGACCATAGCAAAAGCCATCAACAAGGCAGAACCTGCAGTAATTGTAGTTTTGCCATAGGCTTTTTGTAAAATCATAGCAACTCCACCAGCCGAAGGAAAAGCGTTGGAAACTTTTATATAGGAATAAGAGCTGAAAGCTACAAGGACAGCACCAATGAGAAAGATTAAAGGGAATATTTCTCCAGAAAGTTCTGCTACTTGCCCCAACAGGGCAAAGATGGCAGCACCGATCATTACTCCCGTACCCAGTGATACGGCTCCTGTTAAACTTAAACTTCCTTTTTTATATTCTTCTTCCATTTAACATTACTTTTTTAAATTCTAAATTTCCTTATTATCAACCGATTTCCTTTATCATAAGTAAAATAGCTCCACGCCCAGTTAAGCCCTACCAATAATTTATTCCTGAACCCGCTGATAGACAACAGGTGTACGACCGACCATAACAGCCAAGCGATATAACCTCCGAACCTTAATTTCCCTATATCAGCAACTGCTTTTCGTTTCCCTATGGTGGCTAAAGAACCTTTATCTTTGTAAGAGAATCTTTTCCGCTCTTTGCCCTGTAATTGCAGCAATATGTTATTGGCCAATTGCTTTCCTTGCTGAATAGCCACCTGTGCTACCATAGGATGTCCCGAAGGATAATGGTCAGACACTATTACTGCAATGTCTCCTACGGCATAAATATTTTCGTACCCCTTTATGCTGCAATAATCATCCACCAAAATGCGATTACCTCTTGCTATGTTTTCTTTATTAATGCCAGTTGGGACATTTCCTTTAACTCCAGCTGTCCAAATCATGGTTTTCGCTTGTAACAATACAGCTTTATCAGTTTTGATATTTAATCCGTCATACGATTGAACTGACGTATTTAACCGTACATCTACATCTAATTTGTTCAGGTATTTTAAAGCATTTTCTGAAGATTTATCAGACATGGCATTCAATAATTCGTCCCCAGCTTCAATGAGATAAATAGACATCATGGAAGCATCTAGTTCGGGGTAATCTTTCGGAAGGATGTATTTTTTAAATTCAGCCATTGCACCTGCGGTTTCTACTCCTGCTGGTCCACCACCTACAATGGCAAAATTAGTCAGCGCATTTCTTTCAGCTTCATCACAAGTTACCACAGCTTTTTCAAGGTTTTGTAAAATCAGACTCCGAATGTCTAATGCTTCCTGAATGGTTTTCATCCCAACACTATGTTGCTGCACATCTTGCAGTCCAAAAAAATTAGTAGTACTTCCAGTAGCAATTACCAAATGGTCATATTCAACCGCTCCAATATCTGTAACAATTGTATTTGATTCCGACTGTATTTCATTCACCACTGCCATCCGAAAAAAAACATTCTTATACCCATTAAATAGTTTTCTGAGTGGAAAGACAATACTATCGGGTTCAATGCCGCTAGTAGCGACCTGATAGAGCAAGGGCTGAAACTGGTGAAAATTATTCTTATCTAGCACAACTACCTGAACAGGTTTGTTTTTGAGTTTTTTTACAAGCGAAATACCTGCAAAGCCTCCACCAATAACCACTACTCTGGGTAGGGAGCTCTCTGGTAAACATATTTCATCTCCTATTCTACATGTTTGCATAGGTGTCATTATTTTTACTTGTTTTTATTAATTTATACCAGTATATGTGTTCGTATTTGCATTATTTGTCCTTTATTGTTGCGTTGTAAAGTCCCGCGATACAAGCCCCAACAAGCCATCCGAGAATAAACGTTTCAATGATCCCGATACCTGCTTCCCAAAGGGGAACATTCATACGAATGATAGTAGATACATCCAAACCATGTAACAAGCTATTGAAAAATTTGACTGTACCAGCATGACCAACAGTGATCATTAAAAGTATGCAGCCCGTATAGAGTAATGCTCCAGTTAGACCAAAGGCTAATCCGAATTTTTTAATGTTGATGCGATTCATTTGTGTCAGTTTTAAAGGTTTTAGAATGTTTCTCATTTGTGTCATGTTTATGTCCGCCATGCGTAGGCATCAGCAGATGACAGGCAAACATAGCAATGATAAAAATGAATAAAGATACATCTCCACTTATACCTAGTGCTGGTGCAAAAAATATCAGTAGCAGAGGGAGTCCGCACCCTATAATCATCCAAAAAGTGTGTTTTTTCATTGTTCTTACACTTTTGTTCACAATAATGTTAATTGTCTTACTCTAAAGTTTTCTTCATTTCCTCATACTCATTCTTATTTATTTCTCCAGCTGCGTATCTTTTTTTGAGAATATCCAAAGGAGAATCTTTCTTCTTTCGCTGACCAGGAATGTCATAAGGAATTGCAAAAATCCAAAAGATAAAAATGAGCCAGAGAATCCACCATATCAAGTGCATTCCCCCAAAGTGTCCGTCATACATGTGCATAATTTTTGTTTTAAAAGGTTAAATAATTATTAATTATGAAAATAAACTCATTGGTTTAATTTCTTTTTTATTCAAAGATGTGTCATTTGCTCCGTAAAATGCTTACACAATTCTGTAAAAGAGTTATATAATTCTCAAATTCGGAATAACGGAAATTGCTTTCAAGGGAAGGGAGTGTAATTAATCAAGAACCTATTTTAATTAAAAGTATCTATGATATTACATTTCCTTCTCCTACTCTTTATTAATTACTCTCTACTCTTTCATACTGGCAACAACCTGACAAAGCATTATAAACATCTTCCGAAGCTTCATTAAATTATGTATCATGTCCTGCTGCTGCAATTTTTTTCACTAACCGTATTAATGGAATAATTATTTTCGCCAAAAGTGATGTCACTAAATTTTACCGATAATACTTTGGTTTCAACATCCCAATTTGCTTCTTTAACTCCATCCACACTAAGTGCTGCTTTTTCAATTCTTTTTTTACACATACCACAGTTTCCGTAAATAGTAAAGGTGGCATTCTATAATCATTAATAGTGTGTTTCTTCATTCGATACGGTTTTAATAGTTTAAAAGTTCTCACTGTAATAAAATGTAATTGTATTACTGCTCCTATTATTGAAATTTGATTTTTCGTTTTTTTGAATTTTATCGTTTAAATTAATTATCCATTCTATATTTGTTTATAGGTTAATAATTTATAACACCAAATAAAATTAAAAAGACACCCTTAACTAGCTAACGCTAAAGAAAAAGGGTGTCTTAAAGCTTAACTAAAAACTTAACAACAATCTATAAAAAATTTAATTTGGATGGTACTCTTTATGTTCTTCTATTAACTCCATCATTTCATAATGGCTTTCAATACTATGCCCATGGTGTTCCTCTTCTCCTTCTTCTTCATGTATTGCATTACCATGAGAGTGGCTACTCATCATACTATGATGATGGTCGTCATCCAAATTGTTATGACTATAATTTTCGTGATGAAAGTCGTACTCTTCCACATTATAGTGGAATAAACTGTCATAATAATTTATTATAGTTGGAGTACAAGCATTGTTTGTATCTGTACACCAAACCAAAGAGTCATTGTATTCCAATGCTTCATGATAAGCTTCTTCCATTCCTTCAGTTGCAATTTCATCTGCTTCCGTTAATTCAGCTGCCAAATCACTTTCTTTCTGACAACTTGCAAGCAAAAATAATGTCACTACAAGTATTACTAAGTTTATTGTTTTCATAATTTATAGTTTTAAGTATGATTAATTTGCTGATTGTAAAAATTCTGTTACTTTTTTAATTTCATCAGCTGTTAAATTTGCTCTTATTTGCATGTGCATAGCTGCAACATCCCATTCGGTATCCGAAAATGATGCGGGGTCTGCTGGATTATGACATCTTATGCAAGTTTCTCCCCAAATTTGAGCTCCTGACCTAGCCATTACAGCTTCGGAAGGTTTGCAACTATTAAATGATGTAGCTCCCATAATAACTACTGTTACTATTGATAATATGATGATTATTTTTTTCATGATTTCTTATTTTTAAATTAAAATCCTATTGCTAAATGAACGTAAAACATATTCGCAGTTGGTGACTCTACAGATTCTTCACCTTCTTCACTGTGTCCACCACTGCCCCCATCGGTTGTTTGATAACCAAACTTCAATACTGTTCTCCAATCTATCCAATAATTTAAACCTATTGCAGTTTGAGTAGGATTTGATTCCCATAATGAACCTTCTGGTGTTTCCATTACACTATATCGACCCACCAATTCTAATTTTCTTAACAAGTTATTACCCGACATTGAAGGTCGAATAGACACTTGAGCATAATATGCAGTGCTTACATTATTAAAATCATAATATAGCCCTAAAGTATCATCTGGAACAGTATAATTAGCATCGTCTACCTGAGAATAGTTATATTGCCCTTTAATGTCTACTACACTTTTTATGAAGTTTAGATTTTTCACATAATTTAAATCTAATGCGTATAAGTTTGCTCTTACATCTTCATAAATGGTTTCTTTATCTCCAACTTTAGCTGTCATTCCAGAAAAACCAAGTTCTAAGCTAGAATTGGTAAACGGTAAAACTCCTAAACGCCCCCCAAAAGCTTTGTTATTGTTATTGTCTCCAAATGCCCCCATACCAAACATTAACATTCCAGCTTCATCTGGCTCATCCATTCCTGTTTTTAGACGTGGTCCATTAACAACATACGCTTGGTAGTTCAATTTAATTGAACCTGTATGAAAAGCACCTCTTAACTCAACACCAACATCACTCGAAGGTGCTATTCCATCATGCCCAAATCCCAATGGTCTTGTTGCTAATCGGTTTATCCATGCAGGGTGTAGTTTTTCCATAAATGTACCAAACGGTAAAATAAATTTACCTGCCCTAACAGTCATATAATCATTTAAAATATAGGATACATCTGCATATTCTACGGTCCAATGAAATTCTCCATCCTCAAATTCTCCTTCAAATTCGGCTTCAAAAAACAATTTATCAGATTGTTTGTACATCAATATTGGAGCTATATTTCCAAAATTAAATTGATTGTCACTTTCATCTCCCATTGTTGTGTTTTCAAATCCAGTATGATAGTAACCTCTTAACATCATTTTCGATTTACCTGGTTTCATATCAATATTACTCGGATTGTTTTGTTCAGCTTGCCTATCAAAGGTACTAGTGGTATCTTGGGCATTTACAGAAAATGACAACGCCATTATCAATGAAAAACCACCTATAGCTATTTTCTTAAAATTTTCCATTTCTTCACTTTTTAAATGTTCTTATATAGTTAACTAATTGCCAACGTTGATTATCTTTTAATACTGCTTTATAGGATGCCATTGGTGCACGCCCCTCTGTTATTTTCCAATAAATAGCCCCATCGGTTTGATTTTGTATATTTTCCTTTGTGAAGTTTGTTGGTCTTGGGTTCAAACTCATTCCTGCCATACCATCACCTTTACCTTTGTTTCCATGACAAATAGCACACATATTTGTATAAAGTTTCTTACCTTCTTCGGTAGCAGAGGCATTTCCCTTTAAAGGATTTGTTAATGCATCAGCACTTTTGGGTGCTACCCATGTTGTTTCCCCTCCATAATAGCTAAAGCTCATTCCTGCCGAAACAATAATTAAGCTTCCTATTATAATTTTTATTGTTTTCATATTTTTTAGTTTTATGTTTAAATTACCAAACTTTCCACTGCAAATGTATTAAGGATTTATACTATGTTATATGACTCTTATCAATCAAAACCGTGCATTATTGCAGGTTTTTTTTAAATAATGCTTGAATGAATGGGACTTTATTAACTAAGGTATCTAATAAAATAGAGCAGCTTAAAAACAAAAAAAAACAGGCATAATTTTAAGTATCATATTTTTCTATCACCTCTCTTAACCTACTCGGCTGAAGGAGTATGATTTTTTTGCCTGAAAGATCTAATATTTTATTTTTTTTAAACTCCGTAATGTATCTACTAACCTGTTCTGGATATGTTCCTGCTATTTCGGCAATGTCTTTTCTGGATAATTCAACATCAAGCAGATCGGTTTCTGTGTTTATTAAGCCAAATGATTCATGAATTAACAGTATAGCATCTGCAACTCTTTCTCTAACAGTCATTACCGCCATATTCCTTAATCTTATTTCCGATTTTTTCAATTCATCAGCATAAAACATCATCATTCTTATACTTAACGAAGAATTATTTTCTAGTAACTTAAATAGCATATCTTGACTTATAAAACAAATTAAAGAGTCCTCCAATGTAGATGCAGAAATAGGATACTTATTATCACCCCCAATCCCTCTGTGTCCTAAAATATCCCCATCCTCTGCAAACCTTACAATTTGAGTTCTATAATTAGTTTCTTTATAAACCTTAACCTTTCCTCTTTGAATAAAATATATTCCTTGTACAAACTCTCCTTCTTTAAAAATCAATTGATTTTTCTTGTATTGCACACATGATTTATTAGCATTGAGTTCATCATGCCAAGCTGGGTTACAGTTTTTAAAAAGAAAACACTCTTCATTTTCACATACTTCACAGTTTTGTCTTGTTTTCATATAACTAATAAATTAATGTTAATGACTATGTTCACTTGTTTATGTAAACTTTCCTTTAGCCCCTCCTTCTATATGTATAAGTTGGGCGTTATAGTTTTCTGTTTCACTAACAAAAAAAGTTCAGAACTTTATAAATTCTACCCAATTTCAGAGAAAACTTTATATATTTATCATTCCACTTCTTTTCAAACCCATCCCATATTGAGAACAGGAAGCTTATTTCTCATACATTTTATCTCCTTCACATTTCATTGGATATTGATGTGTTTTATGTTGTTTTTACATTTCCACACTCAATAATGGTTGTGCCTCGAAAATGTAATTGGCATTACTGCTCCTATTATTAAAATTTGTTTTTTCGTTTTTTTGAATTTTAAATTAATTATCCATTCTATTAATTTAATTTTTTCCTCTTGTAATAAATGGGTATTACCATGCATAAAAGTATATGATAATGGAGGCATTTCTTCATCTTTAATTTGACCGATAATGGATTTTAATTTATTCTTTTTTCTTCTGTCTGAATAACTTCCAAATTCATTGAAGTTAAGCTCTTCCTTTCCTTCACGAATATGTTTATCCATTAAAAATCGTATAGGTTGAATATTACTATACCAAGGGTAATTGGTGTTGTTGCTATGACAATCGTAACAGGAAGTTTGCAAAATACTCATCACATTATTGGGAACGTTATAAACATGGCGAAAATCGGTTTTTGGGATTTCTTCTTGTTGGTTAACATCAGTCGGGATAAATTGCATCCCGACTAATATAACCACCAAAACAATCGCTATTTTTTTCAACCACTTCTTCATTTAATTGATTATTCTGTTCACTTTTCCGCATGTTGGCATTTTAGTTCCCATATATGGATTGCTGATTGCTTCTTTATTGCTTATCCAAATTGCTCCATTATTATCATTAGCCATTGGACAGAAATCTTCATATAATTTTTGAGAAGTTCCGATAATGGCTATCAAATCTTTCACATCAATGCTCAACGAAATCAAATGTTCTCGTTGATGGTCAATTTTATCGGCATTTTCAGAAATGTGTTCTGCATTTTCAATGGCACTTTCCATAATTTCGTCCACTTCTTTTTGTTCATCCTCTGAAAGTCCAAAACCAGTAAATCCCTTTAGGGAAGCCGTTAATTTTTCGGATACATTAGCTGCCGAAGAAGCATCGTCTTTAACAAGCTGTTCATTTAATGAGAAGTAATGATTTAAAACTTGAGTCAAATCGCCCTTAATTTCCCCATTATTGGAAGTTATGTCTCGCTCTGCCGTTTCACCATGATTATGTAATGAATGGTCGTGTTCCATACTTTCTTGGTGTTCATGATTTTCATGATTGTTGTCTTTGGAATCGTTATTGTTTCCACATCCTCCTACTATCAAGCCCCCAGCTATTAGTAAGCTCATTAATTTTAGATTTCCTTTTTTCATTTTTTTTAAATTTAATTGTTTACAAATTATTGATTAAAGCGCCTAATAGGATTACTATAACTACACCCCAAATTAGTCGGGTTATCCAAACTTTGAATTTGGAAGGTGGTTTTGGTTCTCCTGTTTGGCAGCAACTTTTCACTTCTTAATGCTTATGATTATGCTCTTCTTTTTTGTTTTCAGGTCGGTCATACTGGCAACAACCTGGAAGTGCATTATAATCATCTTTCGAAGCTTTGTTAAACTGAGTGTCATGACCTACTGCTGCAATTTTTTCACTAACCGTATTAATGGAATAATTATTTTCACCAAAAGTGATGTCGCTAAATTTTACCGATAATACTTTGGTTTCAACATCCCAATTTGCTTCCTTAACTCCATCCACACTAAGTGCTGCTTTTTCAATTCTTTTTTTACACATCCCACAATTTCCGTAAACAGTAAAGGTGGCATTCACTAATTCTTCTTTTTCTTCTTGAGTAATTGTAGTACTAGTTTCCTGGCCAATTACTGATTGAACAGTTAACACACTGAATAGCATAATTGCTACTGTTCCGACTTTTAAAATTTGTTTTTTCATTGTTTTTTGATTTTAATTATTTATAAATAGTTTTTACTGTTTGATTATTATATTTTGTTTAATACGTTCTGTACAATTTCTATTTGAATATTCTCTTCAATAACTAATCCTTCTATATTTAAACCTAAATCATTTTTATTGATATTAAATTTAAGTGTTAATACACATGAAAAAAGACCTCGGTTAGCAATGTGCTCTAAATGTCCTGTACCTTTAATTATATTATTATTTGTTGATAGAACACCTTCTACATTAAAATCTAAAGGGGGGTGACCTTCTGTATTAATACTTTGAACACCCAATACACCTTTGTACTCAATAATTTCATATTTTAGTTGGGTTAGCTTTTTATCAAGAGAATCAATCCCTGTCTTAAAGTTTGACTTATCCATTTTCATTGTAAATCTGGCTGTTTCATAGTTAAGCTGGATTACTAACTCATCATTTTTGATTTTTAAAATAGAATCATTAGAAACTACTGTTATTAGCATTTTTCCATTAAGAGTTCTATAGATGTCTTGAGCCATAGTGTTAGTAGTAAAAAGAATAACAATTATTGTTATGAGCTTTAAATGAAATTGTTTCATAATATTTGATTATAATTTTTTTGTTACTTTTCAATTAATTCCATACCACATTTCGAACATGCTCCTGATTTGTTTTGTTCTATTTCAGGGTGCATAGAACAGGTGTAAACACTAGTTGTGTTTAATTCTAATCCTGAATAAGAAAAAACTGCTGAAACTATTTTCCCTTTTACCTGAACCTTCACAGTACAAGTAAATGATTCCAGTTTTTCCAACTGTGCTACAAAATGGTCATCTCCTTTTGCAAGCAAACTATCAGTTGTTGTTGAACCATCTTTGTACTCAATGGTAATTGTTCCAGTGCTTCCTTCGTTTGGTATTGGCTTTAAATTATTCTTAAGTAGGTAAAAAGATAGTTGGTCTTTTTTTAAAAAAAGGTTGGCAACCATTTCAATTTTATATTTACCCGCATTTTTTACCTCCCCTCCATTTGGGGATTGTTCCACTGCCATTGTATGTCCACCTCCATGACTGCCATGATTGTGTTGAGCATAAGTTGAAATAGATAATACAATACCTATTAACAAGAAAATTAACCTGACAATAAAAAGAATTCTTATTGTTTTTGAAATGTATGTTTTCATAATTATAGAATTAATTAATAGTTTTGGTTCAATATTATTTTCTGAGTTCTTCTTATTCCTTTATTTTCAACAGATATGAAATAAATTCCGTTTGAAAAGTTGGTTAAAGAATATGTTTTTTGGTACGTATTATCAACTGATGTAAGCTCGTTTTTCAAAACTCTTCCACTTATGTCTGTAATAGTTATCCTAACATTTCCATCTTGCTTTTCAGGAAATTTGATGGTAATTTGACCAGATGACGGATTGGGGTAAACTGAAAAACCAGCTTCAAACTCCGTTTCCTGAACATTCGTTATTCCTGTTATGTTATCCCCAACATAAATATTGTCAATATAAAGATTATTGCCCCCGTCTGTTACATTCACGATTTTAAGTTGAACATAAGTGGACGTTCTGTAATTATTCAATGAAATATAAGCGTTTTTCCATTGTGTTGAATCCGGTATAAAAGGTGTTGTCTGTGTTGGACCTGTTACAAGTGCCGTTTGCGTTCTATAAAATACTTGTGTAAAATTCACCCCACAATCGGTTGATAGCAATACTAAAAGTTCATCTGAAAAAGTAGGGTCTGATTTGGCATAAGCCCATTTAAAACTCATATATACATTAGAATCCGGGTCAGAAGAAGTAAGGTCAAAATAAGGCAATACTAATTCATCAGATGAACCATAGTTGGTATTAATTAAGTTGTTAATTTTAATGGAATAGTTTCCAGAAACAGAGGCAAACGAATCTAATTCCCAAGTTACGCCTCCATCATAATTAACAATGGTAAGGGAAGAAGGCGGATAAATACCTAAGTCGAAATCCTCACTATACGAAAGTGAATTACCAATTCCTGGCTGACTAACGGTTATATATCCTACAACTTCCAAACTATCACTTCCTGTACTATCTGTTACAACCAATTTTACAGCATAAGTACCTGTTGAACTATAGGTAACTGTAGGATTTTGACTAGTTGAAACAGATGGTGTTCCACCTGGAAACGACCATTGCCAATTAAATGGATTATTTAAAGACCTGTCCATAAAATACACATTATTCCCAACACATATATTAGGAGTAAGTGTTACAAAATCGGCAATTGCTTGGCAATTAGTTGGAGCAATATAATTGCTATCGCAACCCGTTGCTATGAGATTAGACGTTGTCCAAATTTGAGTACGGATAGTATCAAGCGTTGCCTGAATACGTTGTTTTTGCCCTGCAGTAAACATATCCTTACAAGCATCGGGAGTGTAGTTCATATAATTTTCCTTGAGGTCATTTAAGTCAGGGATGTCATTTGAACAAGTATTCAACGTATTGCAATTAAAACTTGGAGATGCCTGAGGTGGCGTATCACAAACATAATCACCATCAGTGCAAGTATCTATTCCGCATCCATTATTAAAAGTATGATAAAGACCGAACCAGTGTCCCAATTCATGCGTAGTTGTTCGCCCAAGACTAGAAGAAGCTGTTCCTGTATTTCCAAAATAAACGTGTCTGACTACCACCCCATCTTCATCTGGCGGTCCTCCCGGAAAGGAAGAATAACCTGCAACATTTCCATTGATGCTTTTTACCACATAAATATTCAAATATCGAGTATTATCCCAAAAGCTCAACTCTTTTAAAAGGCCCCTTTGGTAGGTTTGATGATTAGTGAAAGAAGATTTAATACGTACAATTCCGTTTGTACAATTACCGTTAGGGTCTTTTTTTGCCAAACAAAATCTCACTTCGGTATCTACTCCATTACCATCTCCATTGGTTCCGGGCAATTTCCCAAAATCTTCATTGAGTATTTGTATCTGACTTTGCACCTGAGCTTCCGAAATATTTTCTGTTCCTCCATCATGAATAATATGTACCACTACTGGTATAATATATATGCCGTGAGAGGATGCCTTGTTAAATGACTCGGTGAATTTTTTTTGTATGGCTGCCTGAATCTTTTGCTCTGTTTCTAATAAAGATTTTTTGTTGTTGCTTGTTTCATCAAACAAACATGGTTGATAAACATCGGTTTGCTGACTAAACCCTTGAAATAAAATCAGGGTTAAGATTATTATTGAAATGATTTTTTTCATAGCTTTCTAAATTTTAATTATTATTTAATTTCTTTCGTTATTTCCCCGCACTTAAGCATAGACTTTCCGAAGTAGGGGTTCTTAATTTCTTTTTCGGAACTTAGCCAGTCGGCTCCTTTATCGTTATTAGCCATAGGGCAATATTGAATGTAGAGTGTTTTGTCAAAAGGATTAAAAGTATTGGTCATTTCAATCATAGTGATGGAAACTTGAAGAAACTTCTCTCTCACTTCTTCAATGTTTGATAAATGAGGTACATGTTGTAAGATATTTTTTAAATTACTGCTGAATTTCATCCAAACAGTATGAGACTCTCCTGTAAATATACTCATATTAATTTTTGCGAGATTATCTTGCATAGATACAGCTACTTTTTTAGCTCCTTCCACATTATCTGCTGCCAAAAGATCTTTGAATTTAAGATAATCGACATAAACAGGTTGAAGTGCTTTTTTTGCTTCCTTACTGATAGAGATGGGTTTGCTTGGCTTTACATCTTTTTGTTTTTCAGTAACTTTAGCATCTTCCATCTTTATTTCTCCATGGTTGTGTCCTGTCATTGTAACACCTCCTTCTGGATTCATCATGCTTGGTTTACCTGCTAATTGGGCTGCGGCATCTATACTAAATGTTCCATTAACGGCAATTTCTTCGCCTTCTTCCAACCCTTCTTTAATAATATAGCTGTCTCCCAATGCTGCCCCGAGTGTTACATCACGCATTATAAAACTTACTCCTTTAGCATTTGTGTTTTTAACATAAACCACCGAACGTTTACCTGTCCACATCACAGCCGTCTTTGGCACCACCAGCGAATTCGATTTATTAGCTAGTTTTGCTTCCACCACCCCTGAAACAAACATTTCCGGTTTTAATTTTTCAGTTGTATTGTTGTACTCTATTCGTGCTTTTGCTACCCTTGTTTTTGGGTCTATAACTGGATCAAGGTAGGTTATGGTAGCTTCAAAACTTTCTCCGGGAAGTGAAGAAATGGTAAACTTAACGTTATCTCCTTTTTTTATCCATGAAATATCCGATTCATATACATCAAACAACACCCATACTTTTGAAAGATTAGCAATTTCATATAATGTTTGTCCTTTACGAACATAATCGCCCAGATTGATTGTTTTTTTAATAACATAACCAGATACATCTGCTTGTATTGGAAACTCTTCCTGTATTTTACCCTTTTTTAATATTCCTTCAATTTGATTGTCTGAAAGTTTCCAATTTTTCAATTTTTCTTTAGCTGCATTAAAAAGTTGTGGCTGAGTTTCCATCATTTTTTGAGCCTCAAACAATTCTTCTTGAGCCATAACCAATTCAGGAGAATAAACACTTGCAATGGTTTGTCCTTTATTTACAAATTCACCAGTAAAATTTACCATCAACTTTTCTACCCTGCCCGGAATATGGGATGATTGTGAATAAACTAAACGCTCATCAACTTGTACTTTACCATTTAACCGAACTTGTTTTACAGGATTTATTTTTCCTACAAGAGCAGTACTCACATTAGCTAATTGCATAGCCGTTGGCGACATGCTAATTGCCATCGGATTAACTTCACTATCTTGATCATTTTCAAGAGGAATTAAATCCATACCACAAATAGGACAATCGCCTGGTTCGTTTTTTCGTATTTGAGGATGCATGGAACAGGTCCAAATGGTTTCTCCTGCTATTTCGGTAGTATGTTTATGCTCGTTTTTGGCAACATTTTTCTGCCCTCCAAAAATGAACCAACCTATTAACAGTCCTACTACCAAAGTAGCTGCGGCTATGTAAATGGTGTTTTTATTTATATTTTTCATTTTAATATTTTTTTGATGTTAAGTAATTGATTTTTGCTATAGCAATTTGGTATTGAGTCAAGGCTGTGGCTCTAATTTTCTGGTATTTTAGTAATTGTTGTTGCATTCTTAATACTTCTTCAAATTCTTTCCCAGAATTGCCATACGAAGTAAAAAGCAAACTCAACGATTGTTCTACTGTCTGTATTTGTTGTTCATAAAGTGCTAAAAGCTGCTCCTGTTGTTGAATTTCAAACCATACCATTTCATAATTAGATAGTAGGTTGTTCGTCATTTCTTCTTTTTGATACGCATAACTTTCCTGCATCAATTGAGCTTCTTTTACAGAAGCGTTGTACTTCCCTCTAAAAATAGGAATAGTCATAGTTACCATAGGCATTATTACATCTTTACCATTATCAGGCATGATTACATCATTGCGTTTACCCACCATAACATAATCCAACCCAATTCCAAATTTTGGCAGACCTTGTTTACTTGCTGCTAATTCTGTGGCTTTACTTGCTTCCAATTTTAAATCCAATGCTTTTAAAGTTGGATTGGCAGCAAGCAAAGAGTCTTTACGGAAATTCTCCGGGAGGCTTTCTGTTTTTAAAGAATCTACCATTACTACAGGTTCATTTTCCGGTCGGTTAAGTAATTTATTGAAAATAGTTATAAGTGGTTTTTCTTTCTCTTTTAAAATTTTCAAATTAGTTTGTGCATCTTTCAGCATAATATCTACCCGTAAAACATCTACCATAGATCCATTTCCGTTTTCAAACTTTTTGGTTGTAATGGTTTTATATGACTCAAGAATACGGATGTTTTTGGCTTCAATTTTTATCCAATCATTTAATTCATACAAAGGATAAAAAGCAGCAGCTACCTTAAAATATAGTTTATTCCGAGCATCCATAAAAAGTTGAAATTTTGCTTCAGCCATTAATGCAGCAGCATCACCTTGTGTTTTTAAAGCTCCAAACCAAGGAAACATTTGTGTAAGAGAGAACCTTGCCTGTTGAGGTCCAACACGCGTTTCTACCGGAGAAATAAAATATCCAAAAGAAAACGTAGGATCAGGCAAAGTATTCACTTGTGAAACTCTTTGCAAAGCCGCTTCAAACTCTTTGTGTTTGGCTTTAAGTTCAGGATTGTTTTCTGATGCTATTTTAAAATAATCATCTATGGTTTGTGCATGTAAATTGGATGTTAGAAGATAGAAGATAGATGTTAGAATAACCATTCGAAACACCTTACGGTTTCTAACATATAACCTCTGATTTTTATCTTCTAAAAACCAAGTTCTAATCTCTAATTTACTTTTCATAACTTTTCCAGTTTTGATGTAATTTGTTAAGCATTTTTCCAATTTGTTCGAGCTCATCCATATGTTTTTTATAAGTAGATTCATCGATGTATTTACATTCTAACTTTTAATTTCTAACCTCTAGCCTTTAGCTTCCTTTCTTCTCTAATAGCGTACAAAACAGGTACAACAAAATAGGTTATTGCCGCAAAAACCATCCCTCCAAAAGCAGGTATTGCCATAGGAATCATAATATCTGATCCACGACCTGATGAAGTAAGAATTGGCAGCAACGCAATAATAGTTGTAGCAGATGTCATTATTGCCGGTTTAATTCTTCGTTGCCCGGCTTCTACAATCGCCATTCTTATTCCTTTGAGTGTATCTGTTTTATTTTTTTCAAAACTTTGATCTAAATAAGTAGCCATTAATACTCCATCATCGGTTGCTAATCCAAAAAGAGCAATAAATCCCACCCAAACAGCTACGCTTAAATTAATTGTGTGTACTTGAAACAAGTCCCTCATATTGGTTCCAAAAATGGTAATATCTATAAACCATGGCTGCCCGTAAAGCCACAACACAAAGAAACCTCCACTAAACGCCATTGCTATTCCGGTAAATACCATTAATGATGTTGTAATTGACTTGAATTGAAAATAAAGAATGAGAAAGACTATCATTAAAACTAAAGGAACAATAATAGCAAGGCGTTTTTCAGCTCGCACCTGATTTTCATAACTTCCCGAAAATTTATAACTAATCCCCGCAGGAACTATCAATTCTCCGGCATCAATTTTATCTTGAATCATTTTTTGAGCATCATTAACTACTCCCACTTCCGAAAAACTTTCTTTTTTATCAAATAACACATAGCCCACCAAAAAAGTTTCTTCACTTTTAATCGCTTGTGGACCACGCACATATTCAAAATCAATAAGTTGTGAAAGCGGTATTTGTGCTCCTGTAGGAGTTGACATTAAAATACTTCCCAATGATTTCGGATTATCACGAAGCTCTCTAGGGTAACGAACTCTAACAGGAAAACGCTCTCGGCCTTCAACCGTTGTTGTAATCTTCATTCCACCAATAGCAGTTTCAATAGTTTGTTGAACATCTTCTATGCTCAATCCATATCTGGCAATTTCTTCTCTGTTGATATTAAGGTGTAAGTAAGGTTTGCCAACTATTCGGTCAGCAAATACCGCTTCAGATTTAACACTTGGCACATTTTTCAAAATTTCTTCTAACTGCATTCCAAACGCTTCAATGGATTTTAAATCCGGTCCATACACCTTTATTCCCATAGGAGCTCGCATTCCTGTTTGGAGCATTACCAATCGTGTTTCTATAGGTTGTAATTTTGGCGCAGAAGTTAATCCCGGTATTTTGCTTACATTAACAATTTCATCCCAAATATCATCTGGTGACTGTATATGTGATCGCCAATTACGAAAATAATTTCCGTTATCATCAGGTATTAAAACTTGATTATTTACTCCTCGTAATAGTGCTTCTTCATTAGAAAGTGTATCTCCATTATTAAGTATAAAACGATTGTTTTTATCCACTTTAAAACGAACTCGATGCCCTTTCTCATTAAGCATGTATTCCGGATGATAATTAATGATATTTTCATACATAGAAATTGGAGCCGGATCCAACGCAGATTCTACTCTTCCCAGCTTACCCACAGCCATATCAACTTCAGGAATGTTAGTCAACAACATATCCAATTGAGCCAGTGTGTTTTTGTTGTATTCCATTCCTGAATGAGGCATAGAAGTAGGCATCAGCAAAAAGCTGCCTTCATTGAGCGAGGGCATAAATTCTTTTCCCATTCCCGGAAAAGTTTTTTCTAGCCCTTGCCAAACACTTATTGTTCTAATATCTACATGTACTACATCAAAACCTTTAGACACAAAACCAAAAACAGCACTGAATCCAAACCATATTACAACTCCAAGAAAAATTAAAAAAGAAGGAATAAAAAGAAAGGTTTTTTTGTGGTCTAAACACCATTTTAAAATAGATTTATAATAATGTTCCAATAGCGAGAACAAACCTAAAATAAACCCTACCATAAGTGCTACAAAAACCACATTTAACATAAGACTTTTGCCTGCTCCTAAAGGAAGCCAATATTTGGCTAAAAGCCATATAACTCCTACAACTACAATAATTATTTCTGAATTATTTAATAACCAATTTGCTGTTTTTTTAAGCTTGTTTTGTTTTTCAGTATTCTTTTCCGAATTAGTAGTTAGTCTAGCTAATTTTTTGTCTCTAACTTCCTTTAAAATTCCTGTTATTCCGAAAGCAAATAAAATCGTTCCTGCCCAAAATTGACCAAGTAAAAAACAAGCTATTGCAACAGGGATTAGCCCCATATTAATTCCTTTCTGAATTTTTTTACTTTTAATTCTTGCACCAAAAAACCAATGAGCCAACATCGGAAGAATAAATAAAGCAACTATAAGAGCGGCAATAAGAGCAAATGTTTTCGTGAAAGCTAAAGGGCCAAATAGTTTTCCTTCTGCTGCTTGCATTGTAAACACTGGGATAAAACTTACAATGGTGGTAGAAACAGCCGTTAAAATAGCTGAACTAACCTCTGAAGCTCCATTATAAATGGTATCTATTAATTTTTGCCCCACAGGAGCTTCACCAATGTGTTTAATAATGTTTTCTGATAGAATTATCCCTAAATCTACCATTGTACCTATAGCAATAGCAATACCTGATAAAGCCACAATGTTGGCATCAACACCAAAATAACGCATTGCAATAAATACCATAAGTATTGCAATTGGCAATAAGCTAGAAATTAGAAATGAAGCTCGTAAGTTGTACACCATTACGATAACAACTAAAATAACTATTAAAATTTGAAGTGACAAGGCTTCTTCAAGCGTACCTAATGTTTCATAAATCAAACCCGAACGATCATAAAATGGAACTATTGTTAATTGACTTTCAATTCCATTAGCAAGTATTTTTTTAGGCAATCCGGGGCTTATTTCTTTTATTTTATCTTTTACGTTGTTAATTACATGCAACGGATTAGCTCCATAACGAGCCACTACAACACCTCCCACAACCTCTGTCCCGCCTTTGTCTAGTAATCCTCTTCGAGTAGCCGGTCCTAGACTAACAACACCTATATCTTTTATTCTTATAGGTACATTTTCCTGAACAGCTACAACTGCTTTTTCTACATCAGCAACTTTTTTGATGTAACCCAACCCTCGCACTAAATATTCTGCTTGGTTTATTTCAATAGTTTTAGCCCCGACATCACGATTAGATTTTTGAACGGCTTGCATTACTTTATGCAACGGTATGTTATATGCTTTTAAAGCATCCGGATTAACATCAATTTGGTATTCTTGTACAAACCCACCAATAGAAGCAACTTCAGAAACCCCTTCTGTAGCATTTAATCCATATTTTACATAGAAATCTTGGACTGTTCGTATTTCATGTAAATCCCAACCACCTGTTGGATTCCCGTGTTTATCTCTACCCTCAATGGTGTACCAAAACACTTGACCTAAAGCGGTTGCATCAGGACCAAGAGCAGGTTGAACACCATCAGGGAGTAATCCGGCAGGTAATGAGCTTAATTTTTCAAGAATTCTTGATCGAGACCAATAAAATTCTATATCTTCAGAAAAAATGATGAAGATACTGGAAAATCCAAAAACCGAAGTACTTCGGATAGATTTAACACCCGGAATACCTAACAAATAAGTTGTTAAGGGATAAGAAATTTGATCTTCAATATCTTGTGGAGAGCGACCTTGCCATTGTGTAAAAACAATTTGTTGGTTTTCGCCAATATCAGGAATAGCATCCACAGGAACCGGGTCTGAAGGTAATGCTCCAACCTGCCAACCAAAAGGAGCTGTTATAACTCCCCATGCTACAAAAACCAACAAAACAATAAGTGTAACTAACTTATTATGAAGGAAATATTTTAATGCTTTATTTAACATAGTCTTAATGAATTGATGTGCAAATAAGTGATTGTGCAAAAAGATTTAACGCACAAAAAATACTGTTGATACTAAAAAATATCACGCATCTTATTCCCGATAATTATCGGGGGCACAAAAATCAAATTAAGAAAGACTGAAAAAGCACAGGAATGTCTTTTTCTGGTAAAGGAACTTTATATGTTTTATAAGTTATAAATTCTTCTTCATTTTGGGGTAATGAAAATAAAATAATTACCACATTTAATAAAGATGTAGCATGTTTTATATTTACTTCCACTTTTGAAGTCTGAAAATTATCTTTAATAGAGTATTGTATTAACTGTGTATCACAACAGTCTTTCTCTGTCATTTGTGAATGGTCTTCACATGGAAAATCTTTATCTTTTTCCATTCCACAACCAAAATCAGAAGTATCTAGTAAAAATGAATGTTTAAATACATGACCACCACAAAAATGCGTAGCAAAACTTAGATGAGAAGAGATCGCTAAGAAAAACAGTGCTAAAAATATGGCTGCTACTTTTTTAAACATAATGCTAAATTACTAAAAAAACTTTAAGTAAGAGGTTTTTAACAATAATTAATATTAGCTATCCTACTTTTTTATACTTATTTTAGCTAAAGGACTTGTGTTTATTTTTAATTCAACTATATTTGCAGCAAATACTTTTAGGGGGTGTAGCTCAGTTGGCTAGAGCGCTTGACTGGCAGTCAAGAGGTCGTGGGTTCGAATCCCATCTTCTCCACTGCGGAATTCAATTGAATTGAAATCAGTCGAATTCTTTTTTCCTCTCTAATTACTAGCATTTGAAGTCCCTACACAAATATTTAAGCTATATCCTTCGTTTTGTTGTTGAAGAGAGCTCTTCACTACATAACGACAAACTAATTGTTGCTATTCAGGATGGAAAATACGTACTCAACACCCAAAACGCTAACTATTCTTTTGGCAGCCTGCATAGGGTTTTTCAAAAAGCGTTTAAAATTATTAACCTAAAAGAAAGAAATTTTTCTTCTTGCTTACTGTTAGGAGGAGGTGCCGGAAGTGTTCCCTCTATTTTGTACAAGGAGTTAAACTTAAACTTATTTACCACCGTAGTAGAAATTGACAAAGAAGTGATTCGACTTGGCAAAAAGTATTTTAAGCTAGGAGATTACCCCAATCTTACAATTGTGAATGAGGATGCTTTTGTTTTTGTTTCTAACACCACCGAAACCTACGATTTAATTGCCATAGATATTTTTAAAGACGTAATGGTTCCTGAACGTTTTATTTCTCCTGTGTTTTTCGATAACATAAAAAAACGACTCAATCCGAATGGTGTAGTTATTTTTAATTTTGTAAGCTTTGATTTTGAGACAAAACAACAGGTTAAAAACATAGAGCAACTACTCTCAAACGTTTTTAAAACGTACAACATTACTACCCATAAAATTGAAAGTATGAATAGAGTTTTTATTGTGGAAGAGGTTTAACCAAGAGTTTTAGTATCAACACAATAACGAATAACAAATATTAATTGTAAAATACCTATTAAAAAAAAATAGCAATTTTAGTTTGTGCCAAAACTTCTACTTCATCCATAAATTATTAGTTACCAGATTTTTTTAACCCAACGCCATTATTAACATTCCAAGACTCATTATAATCATTAATCCATCTTCTATAATGGTTACTGTACTCATTGGTAGATTAAAAACATCTCCCAAACAAGCACATTTAATCGTTTTTTTGTCCAATACGGTTTGTAAAACTCCAATAATACTTACTGACATCACCACAAAGGTTAAGCTATTTGTTATGATTGGGTTGAAATTAATCAGAAATGCTATCCCTAATAATAATTCTGTAAAAGCATAGATGTAACCCCAAGCTGGAAATTTCCGTGCTATGATATCATACATTAAATAACTGTCCTTAAATTCTTTTAAGTTCAACATCTTAAAAAACGAAAAAGTCAAAAAGAATCCTGCCATAAAGTGCCGCATCCATCTTGAAATATCTATGTTTTCAAGAGTGAGTTCCACAAGGGTAGTAGTTAAAAAAATGTACACAAAGATGAGTAAAACAGGTTTGTAAGTAGTAAACCAAGATTTAGTTTGTTCTACTGCCTCATTGTGCTGTATGGCAGAAATTTGATATTTGTCGTCTAATGCGTTTTGTAGATCGGACAAAGCAATGTGTTTTTCCATTGTAATGGTTACGGCATTATTGTCTTTTGAAACTTCTACAGCCGTTACATTATTTATGGATAACAAAGCCGATTTTACTTTAGCTTCACAGCTTCCACAGGTCATTCCTGTTAGTTGATAAGTATGTGTCATAATTTTATTTTTTTGATTATAACACAAAGGTCTATCCTTTTCAGTAATTAAATATTGTACTATTTTGGAATGAATTTGTAAAATTTATAACTCTTCTATAGACTTGCGTTTAATTGTTTGCATACTTTTGAAGTGACTTGGTGTAAGACCTGTTACTTTTTTAAACTGATTGCTTAAATAGGCAACACTTGAATAATTGAGCTGAAAAGCGATTTCGCTCAACGAAAGTTCATCATATACTAATAGTTCTTTTACTTTTTCAATTTTTTGAAAGATGTAATATTTTTCAATAGTAATTCCTTCAACTTGTGAAAATAAATTACTCAACATACTGTAATCTTGATGGAGTTCTTGTATCAAATAATCTGAAAGTGTTACTTGCAAGTTGTTATTTTTATTCTGAACCAAATCGATAATTCGATTTTTTATTTTTTCAATCGTTTTAGTTTTTTTATTGTCCAAAAGGTCAAAACCAAAAAATTGAAGTTCTTGCTTGAGTTGCTCTTTTATAACGGAAATATCATTTTCTTGTAAGGTAACTTCTCCTAATTCCACTTGCACAGGATGTAGTCCCAATTTTTCAAAGGTTGTTTTTACCACCATTTTACAGCGGCTGCATACCATATTTTTAATATATATCGTCATTTTTCCATCTTGCAGCACAACACCCAGCCATACGATACTTTTTTACTAATGACATTAAACGTTGCATTTATGTGTCAGAAAATCAGAGGTTATAGACTTAACATGAATATATTAGGGTTCTAAATCAAATTAATTCGCTTAATTAACTCCTCTTTGTAAGAACCACCAATAGGTATTAATTTTTTTCCACCCTCAATTACAATATTAGGTTGTTCTATGGCTAAAATTTTGTCTATTCTAACAATAAACGAGCGGTGTACTCTTTGAAATTCTTTTTGAGGTAACTTTTTCTCTATATCTTTCATTGTAGAATGAATAGTATATTTAGCGTCAGCAATATTAATTACCACATAATCTTTAAGAGCTTCTACAAACAAAATAGCAGAGGTTTTTACTTTTACCAACCTAGAGTTTGATTTTACAAAAATAACTCCATCAGCAGCATCTTTATTCTCCACTAATGAATATAAAAAATCTCTTTCTTTAATTACTTCTCTTTCTTTAGAATGCTTATATAGCGCCATTTCTATAGAGGTATGTAAATCAATTTCTTTAAAAGGTTTAATAATGTATCCGTAAGGTTCGGTTACCTTGGCTTTACTCAAGGTATTTTCATCAGCATAAGCGGTTAAATAAATTACCGGAATGTTTAGGGATGCTTTAATTTTTTCTGCAGCATCAATTCCACTCATATCTCCTTTAAGCATAATATCCATTAACACCAAATCAGGCTTATGTTCTTCAGCTAATTCAATAGCTTTTTCACCTGTTGAAGAAGCTCCAACAATATTATATCCTAATTTTTTAAGGCTTTGCTGAATGTCTTTTGAAACGATTGCCTCATCTTCAACTACAAGTATATTGTTTTTCTGCATTATTGTGTGTGTTTAAATATTATGTTATAGGTAGTTCCTATTGTATTTTCTTGTGTTATTGTTCCATTTATCTGTTCAACTAAAGTAGTTACTAACTGCAAACCTAATGATTCTGTATTTCTAAAGTCTAGGTTTTTAGGTAATCCTACCCCATTATCTGATATACTTAGATAAACATTTTCTTTATTTGTTTTTAAGCTTATTAATATGTATCCTTCATTTTTTCTACTTTCAGGGAATGCATATTTTAACGCATTCGAAACTAATTCATTTATTATTAACCCGCAAGGTATTGATAAATCTAAGTTTAACGATACTTTGTTAATATCTAGCTTTAATTCTATTAACTCATTGTTAACGAGGTATGAATGTACTAAATTTTTAGACAAATTTACAACATATTCTGAAAAATTTATCTGCGAGAAGTCATTTGTTTGGTATAAACTTTCGTGGATAAACGCCATAGACTTAATCCTATTCTGGCTTTCCTTTAATATGGTAAGTATTTTTTCATCATGAATATAAGACGATTGTAAATTTAAAATACTGGAAATAACCTGTAAATTATTTTTTACTCTATGGTGAACTTCTTTTAATAAAATTTCTTTTTCCTTTAATGAGTTTTTAAGCTCTTTTTCGGCTATCATTTTTTCGGTAATATCATGAGCCATTCCCGACACTTCCGAGACAGAACCATCATCATTAAAAATAGGACTTAAAAAAACTTCTTTAATAGAAAGTTGTCCTTTTTTGTTTTTTCTTTCTGTTATAAACTCAATTTTTTTACCTTTAAAAACTTCGTTGTATTTTTCTGCCCAAAAAGCTTCCAACTCACTATTTTTTTCAAATAAATTAGCATTATTAATTGTTGGTTCTTTACCATAAGAATCAACAAAAGATTTGTAATAATTTTGATTATAAGAGGTTAGTCCAAAAACTTTATGATAGGTCCAAAATAAATGCGAACTATTTTCTATAATAGATTGTAGTTTGGCTGTTTGCTGTTTAGTTTGTTCTTCAGCAATTTTTTTATCGGTTACATCATGAGAAATTCCTGAAACTTCAGAAACCGTTCCATCTTCATTGAAAATTGGATTTAATACTACCTCCTTATATATTTTTTCTCCTGTGGGAAGCATTTGTTCTATGGTAAATTGTTGTGTTTTCCCTTCAAAAACTTCTTTATATTTTTTATCCCAAAATGGTTGATTTTTTTCTTTCTTAAGAAGCGAATTTAATTTTAGCTTATGTATATCATTATGAGGTTTATATCCATAAAGCTTATAAATTTCTTCAGCAAATTTTTTATTAAACGATGTAATTCCTCTATTCAAATCATACGTCCAAATCATATGAGTATCTATTTCAATAATAGATTTTAATCTAGCCGATTGTTCATAAATTTTACTTTCATCATATTTACGCTGGACAGTAAGGGCGATACTTCCAGAGAAAAACTCTAAGATCTCAATAGTTTTTTCATCAAAAGCATATTTATTATCATACGATTGTATCGTTATAAATCCTATAGTTTTGTTTTTAATTTTAAGAGGAACTCCTACTAAAACTTTACATAACGGACCATAAATATCAATTTTACCTTCTTCTTTAAGTCGCATTAGGTCCGATTTATATAAAATAACCGGTTTTTGATTTTTTATAAGGTATTCATTCACTCCTTTTTTATTTTCTCTAGGAGCAAGTTCTATTACACCATTTCTAGTAGAATCATAAAAATAAAGAAATTCTATGGCTGTCTCACTTTTTTTATACGAAATTCCAAAAATATTAGTATCTATAATTTTACCTAATTCACTTCTTATACCTTCATAAATATCTAAAGGATTAATTTTTTCAGTTATATTTTTAGCAATATTGTTGTAAACATTTTGCAATTTATTTTGCCAACTTTCTTCTGTAATGTCTCTTAGTATAGATCGTGTCGATATAGTTTTGCCATCACTAATTTTACTACTTATATCTCCATCAACAATAATTCTTTTACCTTTTTTAGTAAGTAAACTAAATGTTATTCTGGTTTTAGAAGACTTATTGGAATTCATTATTTTAGTAAAGAACTGTTTACAATGTTGTTTGTCTTCAGGATGAATAAATTCGAATATATTTTTATTTTTAAGCTCTTTGGTAGTATATCCTAATGCTTTTTTCCAAGCATTATTTACATAAATAATATTTCCTTTGTTGTCAATACTTTGTATTAAATCTGATGCATTTTCAAATAAATCTCTATATTTTTCTTCACTTTCAATTAGCTGCCTTTCAGCTTTTTTCATTTCAGTAATATCTCTAGAAACACCCATTGTTCCAATAATTTCACCTTTTTCATTTTTCAATACAGATGCTGAAAGAAATGAAGTAAACTTTTCTCCTTTTTTATTGATATTGGTTATTTCTCCTACATAAACTCCTTTTTTATTTAATTGATTAATAACATTTTGATATTCTTCTTTATTAGCATAAACGTTAGAAATATCTTTATTTTTAATTTCGTTTTTAGTATACCCAAATGCTTTTTGAGCAGCTTTATTATATTCTATAATTTTTCCTTTATTATCGGAAGCACAAATTATATCTAATGAACTATTAATTATGCTATTAGTATATTTTTGATTTTGAATAAGTTGCTGCTCGATTATTTTTCTTTCAGCAATTTCCTTTTGAAGAGATTTATTAGATTCTTCAAAAAGCTGTAGTCTAAATTTTTCTTTTTCTAATTGTTCTCTTTTTAGTTGGTCGGTAATTTCTATAAGTGTTCCTTCTACTCTTTTAGTTTGTTTATTAACTATACTAACATTAGTCAATACCCATAATTCTGAACCATCTTTTCTTTTTTGTCTTAGCCTATAGTTAGTTAAATATTCGTTTTTATATAAATCCTTAATATATTTTTCTCTATCATCTTTAACAAAATAGAGCATTTCTGCATTTTTTCCAATAAGCTCTATTCTAGATTTATAACCAAAATATTTAGCAAAAGAATTGTTACATTCTATTATAATATCGTTTTCAGTAATAAATACACCTGCTAAATTTTTGGTAAACAGATTTCTATATAATTCTTCTTTTTCTTTTAAATGAAGCTCAGCTATTTTTTGTTTAGAAATATCTCTAATAACACCAAAATTAGTAAGCAGTTTGCCTTTTTCATTAAATTTAGAAACTATTTTTTCTTCTAACCAGCTATAATCTTTATCTGTTTTCTTTTTGAATCTATACTCAACTGTAACTGGTTTTTCTTTATTATGAAAAATTTCTTCTGCTGCATTTTCTATTTTAGAAATGTCATCAGGATGATAAAATTGCTTTTTTTCTTCCCATGATATTTTAACGAAATCATCTAAATTTTTGCCTAAAATTTTCTTTAGTTGTGAGTTAGAATAATCAAAGCTTCTATTTTTATTATCTGTAAAATCTATACTGTAAATTCCTTCCTTAATATTTTCTAAAACCAAATTCAGTTTTTCCTGATTGTTTTTTATTTTATTTTGATATTCAACTCTTTCGGTAATGTTTCTTCCTGTTGCTACTAAAACATTTTTACCTAAATACATTCCTTTTCTTAAAATAATTTCGTGTAAAAATTCTTTTCCATTTTTATCAATTATCCACCAATCAAAATATTGGGTTTTTCTTTTGGCTTTTTTTATTAATTCAGGAATTTTATTAACATCATTCTTTTTTTTATTGCTAAAGTATGCAGGTGTTTTTCCTATAAGCTCTTCTTTTTTATAACCTAAAATATTTACTACAGTAGAATTTACATCAATAAATTGTCCTTTATCATTAATCATATAAATTAAATCAGGACTATTATTTAAAAGATCCTTATAGCTTTTTTCTGAAACTTTTATTTTATCGCTTAATAGTTTACTTTCTGTTATATCTCTAAGAACAGTAATAGTTTCTACTAAATTTCCTTCTTTATCATATTTAGCATTTAATGTTTCATCAAGCCAAATAAATTCTTCTTTACCTTTAGGTTTAAACCTAAATTGAGTATTTGTTCTTGTTTTATTATTATCGTATAAATCTCGTATTGTTTTACTAATAATTTTTAAATCATCGGGATATATTCTTTTTTGAAGTTCTCCAGAAATTCCTTCTTTAGCAAATTCTTCTTTTGTTAATCCTGTTAATTGTTTAATTTGTGGGCTAATAAATACTAATTCTTTAGTTTTATTTTCGGAGTTAAATTTTACATTATAAATTACTTCTTCAATATTTTCTAAAATAAACTCTTTTTGAGTAGTAGCATCTACTTTCTCAGTAATATTTTTTGCTGAACCAAAAATGCTTTTTAATTTTCCATTTTTGTTATAGGTAGGTGTAAAACTTTCTTCTATCCATACATATTTATTCAATTTTTTATTGAAAAACCTATATTGAATAGTTTTACTAGTTTTTTCCTTTTTACTATTAGTTACTATTTTAGTAAGTTCCTCTATATCATTAGGATGAAAATATTCAAATAATTTTTCTTGATTTTCAATATATTCTTTTTTACTTAAACCAAGAACTTCTTCTATTTGTGAACTTAAATATTCAAATTTTTTATTTCCATTTTCATCAAAAGAAATCTGATAAAACATTTCTTTAATATTATTTAATACCAAAGAAATATTTTCTTGATTTTGTTTAAGAATTTCTAATTCTTTAATTAATTCCTCTTTTGTTTTATTGGAATAATCCACCGTTTATTTAATCTTTGATCCGTTTATTTTATAGTTTTCACCATTTTTATATTCTACTATAAGAGATAATTCTCCTAATTCATTATAACTTTTCCAATTACCTGTTTTAACCCCCATTATATAATTTTCTTCTCTTTTAATTTTTCCACTTTCAAAATAATATTTATGTTTTCCATCAGGTAAACCATCTACAAATTTACCTTCAAAATGTAATTTTCCATTAGGAAAAAAATACTTCCAAACTCCATGTCTTTCACCATCTATATATTTACCAATTTCTTTATGATCTCCTAATTCATAAAACCATTCATCTTCTTTTTTTCCATCTATAAATTCTCCTTTAGTTATTAATGTTCCATCTTCAAAAAATTCTTCCATCAATCCATCTCTTAAACCTTTCCTATAATTTTCTTCTCTTAAAACACTTCCATTTGGATAATACCAAATCCATTTTCCTATAAGTTTTCCTCCTTCCATGTAGCTACCTTTTTGTTGTAATTGATTATTAACAAAAAAGTATTCCCATTCATCTATTTTATTTCCATCTTTATAATGTCCTTTAGATTTTAATTCTCCGGTAATATAATATTCTTCCCAATATCCTTGTCTTCTATCTTCTTTATCAACTAATCCTTTAGCTAACAATATACCATGTTCATAAAGTTCTGTTAATTCTAAATTACCTTCTTCATCGTAATATTTAAATTTACCATGTTCTTTACCCTTAACATCATAAGTTCCTTCTTTTTTTACTGTTCCATCGGTATAAAATTCTTTTTTAATATCTAAATTACTGAGTTCTTCAGCAAATAATTGAGGTTCTCCATTTATATAAAGTGTAGCATTGGTTAACATGCCTTTTAAATCATATTCTTTTAAATAACCATTTAATAAACCATTTTTATAGGTTGATTCTTCTTTCAGTTTTCCATTATCATAAAACTTTTTCCAAATACCTGTTTTTTTATTATTAAAATCATATCTATTAATAATTTCTTTACCTATTAAAGTTCCTTTCTTGTAAACAATAATAGAAATTATTCTTCCATCCAATCCATATTCAAAAGCATTTCCTGAGGCTAAATTATCTTCATAAAAAATTTCTTTTTGTTTTATTTTAGCAATGTAATCGTATAAAATTGTATCGTAATAATGAATTGAAACTCCTTGTTTAATATCATCAACATAATTTTCTTCTAAAATAATATTGCAATTATCACTAAAATAGGTTTTTAAACCATTTTTTTTATCGTTTTTATATACAATTTTTTGGAGGGTATCTTCTCTCTCATTGTAAAAAATCCAAGTGCTATCTAGCAAATGATTTTTTCTGTTTCCTTCAGATTTTTTTAATCCATTTGGATGGTAAGTTACCCAATATCCTTCCGGTTTTCCATTTTTAATTTCTCCTTCGCTAGAAACAATGCCATTTTCGTAATAAAATTTTTTATGCCCATCCTTTAATTTTTCTTGAGCAAAGTAAGACAATGAAAAAAGAAACAGCAGGAAGAAAAAACTAATTTTATTAAGATATGAATACACTATTATAATATATATTATTATTAATTAAATTAAAAAAAATCTATTACTACTATTAAGCTGTTAAGAAGGTTTAAAATTAGTAATTATAGTTCTTGTTTTTGTAAAATATAAAAAGTTATTGACGGCTATTAACAATTTTTAATTTTATATAGGTTTGATAATCTTTTAAATAACTAAACTATTAACTTTTTGTTAATTTAAGCTATTAACCAATTGTTAATTTTAATGTTATAAACAAGAATTTTTTATTGTTGTTAGTATATTTTCCAAAAATAGGCATATTAAAATAGCACTTATTTCATTTGTAATTTTGATTAGCATTTTAATTGGATAATGCAAGAAATAGTTTTTGATTTTTATTAACTTTTTTCAAGATTATTAACAACCTCATTGTTATATATAAAACACTTAAAAACAAGCACTTATAATTATTAAAAAAATTGAATGTTAGTAAGTAGATAAATCATTTAAAAAGGCTAATTTTATTGTCTAAACAAGTAATAGTTAATTGCTTAAAAATCAAAAAAATGGAAATCAAAAAAATTTTAATAGGTAGCGATCATGCCGGATATGAATTAAAAGAAGTAATTAAACAAGATTTATTAACTAAAGGAATAGAAGTAAAAGATGTTGGACCATCATCTGCTGATAGGGTAGATTATCCCGATTTTGCTCATCCGGTAGCTAACCAAGTAGCTAATAACAGTGCTTTTTTAGGTATATTAATATGCGGAAGTGGGAATGGTATTAATATGGCTGCTAATAAACATCAAGAAATTCGTTCTGCTTTATGCTGGAAACCGGAAATAGCTGAATTAGCTCGTTTACACAATAATGCCAATATAATTGCACTTCCTGCTCGTTTTATTAGTAATGAAGAAGCTATAAAATGTGTGGATGTTTTCTTATCTACTGATTTTGAAGGTGGTCGTCATCAAAATAGAGTAAATAAAATCGCTTGTTGTTAGTTTATTAAAAATTAGGTATTTAAAGAAACTTTTTTTAAATTACTTACGTTAAAGAAACCGCCTTTCATTTTTAATAACTTTTAAAACTAAAAAATTATGGATGCTATAAACAACAGTATTTCTGCCCCACAAGCTGAAGCGGTATTAATAAATAAAGAAAATATTTCAACATTACTTTTCCCAAAAGAAGATGTTTTATTAACCTTAGAAGAAAAAAAAGAAAGATTACAAAAAATTGAAAGGGCAATGCACTTGGGAAATAATAAAATTAAAGTAAAAATTATTTTTCAAGATACTGAAGGTAAAAAAGTGGTTGATACTTCTATTTGGGGAATAACTGAACAAAATATTATTCTAAAGGGAACAACTATTATTCCTATTAGAAGTATTCATGAAATTAAATTTTTCTAGTTACTTGATTGTTTTATTAAATTTATTAAAGCTCCTAATTTTAGGAGCTTTTTTAGTTTTATTAACTTATATATATGTTAATAGTTTAATATAAATTACAATTAATAATTAGTTTTGACATTCATCTTTAAAAATCAAGCAGATGCGAGCTATAAAAAATGCTTTTATTCTATTAATAACATTATTAAGTTATCAATTTTCAGTTGCTCAAATAAATCCTTTAGAAAAAGTTAGTTGGAAGTTTAGTGTAGAACAAAATGGTTGTGAGGCTTATGTTATAGGAACAGCAGCCATAGTAAATCATTGGCATGTTTATGCAGCTCATTTGCCTGAAGGTAGCTTTGCATTGCCTACAGAGATGAATTTAGAAAAGTCTGATAAGTATGAAATTGTTGGAAAACTACAAGAGCCTAAACCCGAAAAAATTCATGATGAAATATTAAATGAAGATTTGTTTTTACATTCTGGAATGGTTACGTTTAAACAGAAAATTAACATTTTATCAGATAAAGATTTTACTTTAAAAGGAACTTATTCTTTCCAAACTTGCGATGATATACAATGTTTACCTCCTTATGATGATGTTTTTGAAGTAAAAGTAAAAGGCTGTAAATTAGATGAAGAAAGCAACAACAGTGAAATGAGTTTTGTTTTAAATGAAACGGTTAATACCGATTCTACCGAAAAAATAGAAGAACAAACAACAACAGAACTTCCAGAAAATAAAGAAGAACAAACTCCTACCAAAAAATCTGAGGACAAACTAACAGACAAATCGTTGTTAACCATTTTCTTTTTAGCATTTTTAAGCGGTTTTGCTGCTTTATTAACACCCTGTGTTTTCCCTATGATTCCTATGACGGTTAGCTTTTTTACCAAACAAAGTAAAACCCGCGCAGCTGGGATTAGAAATGCCGTTATTTACGGTTTATCCATTATTGTTATTTATGTTTTATTAGGAACAATTATTACAGCAATTTTTGGTTCAGACGCTTTAAACGCTTTGTCAACTAATGTATATTTCAATATTTTTTTCTTTTTATTATTGATAATTTTTGCCATATCATTTTTGGGTGCGTTTGAAATTGTATTGCCTAGCTCTTGGGTAAATAAAGCAGATTCAGCTTCTAACAGAGGAGGTTTAATAGGTATTTTCTTTATGGCTTTTACCTTGGCGTTGGTTTCATTTTCATGTACAGGTCCTATTGTAGGAACCTTATTGGTTCAGTCGGCATCAATTGGCGGAATGGCTCCTTTTGTAGGTATGTTGGGCTTTTCATTGGCATTGGCGTTGCCTTTTGGTTTATTTGCAGCATTTCCGGGTTGGATGAATTCTTTACCAAAATCGGGCGGATGGCTAAATACAGTTAAAGTAGTATTAGGATTTTTAGAGTTGGCATTAGCTTTTAAATTCTTATCGAATGCCGATTTAGTGATGGATTGGCACTTGTTAGAAAGAGAAGTGTTTTTAGCTATTTGGATAGGTGTTTTTGGCGTATTGGCGATGTATTTGTTTGGGCTTATTAAATTACCACACGATAGTCCTATGCAAAACCTTTCTGTTGGAAGAACTTTGTTTGGTACTTTAGTGGTAATTTTTGTTATTTATTTAATTCCTGGACTTTGGGGAGCTCCATTAAAATTAATTAGCGGATTTCCACCACCAATGGAATATAGTGAATCTCCTAGAGGTTTTGGAAATAACTCATCAACAGTAGATTATATTGAAGGAACACATGTCGGTCCACAAGGTATTCCTGCATTTTTAGATATAGAGGAAGGGTTAGCGTATGCTAAAAAAGTAGGTAAACCAGTTTTTTTAGATTTTACAGGAAAAGCATGTGTTAATTGCCGAAGAATGGAAGAAGGTGTTTGGGGAGAGCCGGGAGTGATAGAAATTCTTAAAAATGATGTAGTATTGGTATCGCTTTATGTGGATGATAAAAGAGACTTGCCAGAAGACGAACAATTTGAAGTAGAAGAAAACGGTAAAACCATAAAAATAACTACCATAGGTAAAAAATGGAGTCATTATCAATCATCAAAGTATAAAGTAAATACACAACCTTATTATTTAATATTAGATGAAAATGGTAATGAAGTAGGCAATGGTAGTGCTGATTACGAAAACCATGGCAATGTTGATGCCTTTAAAAAATGGTTGGAAGAAGGGTTGGATTTGTATAAAACCCCATAATACCCACACCTAATAAGCATAGGACTTACGGGAAGCTACTGCTATAGCTAAAACGTTAAAACTTCAATAAATGAGCTTTAGATTTGTTTTTCCATCCTGCTTGCGATTCATAATCTACGTAGTAAATTTTTAAATCAGCTTGCGATTCATAATCAACAAAATAAATCTTTTTGTCGGCCTGGCTTTCGTACTTTACAGCATACCATAAACCGTCTTTATTCGCTTGGCTTTCATATTTTACATGATACACTTTTAAGTCGCATTGTGATTCGTAATCCACCACATACACTTTTAAGTCTGCCTGAGACTCATATTTTACCTTGAAAATTTTTTGTCCGAAAGCAACATTACTACTAAAAGCAAGTGCAAAGAACACTACTAAAGGAAGGATGATTTTTTTACTCATAATTTTATTTTTTTAATTGAATCGGTTAATGTTTACTTCTTCAGGAAGTGGTTCATCATGCAACAAATATCGTACAAATTTTTGAGCTAACCAAGGGGCTAACATCACTCCTTTAGTTCCTAATCCGTTAAAAATGAAAAAATTGTTGTGTTGATGATTTACTCCTAACAATGGTCTTCTGTCGCTAACAGTAGGTCTTACACCAGCTTCATGCTTCTTAACGATGATGTTGTCTTTTATAAATTTTTGAGCTTTGTTTAGGAGTTCTTCTTTAGCTTTTTCCGTGATATTTTCATCGATTTCATCCCAATTATAAGTTGCACCTAATTTATAAGTACCATCGTAAGGTAAAACAAAAACACCTTTGTTAATAGCAACATTTAAAGAAGTGTTTTCAAAATCAACACTAAGCACTTCGCCTTTGGTAAGTTTAAACGGTAAGTGGTTAAAATAAGGATTGTGAATGTTTTTATAGCCTTCACAAAAGATGATGCCTTTTGCTTTAAAGTTTTTCCAGCAAACAGCTGATGCTTCTATTTTTAAATCAGCGTAATCAAATGTACTTTCAATAAAAGCATTGTTTTTAATGAGGTATTCTTGAAAAGCCTGTAACCATTTTTTAGTTTGTAAAAATCCTGATTGAAGCACTTTTGAAGCTCCATAAGGCATGGTAATATATTGTTCATCAAAAGGTTTTTCATTTTTGTCACTTATCCAATCAAATAATTCGGGTTCATTACTTTTTTGTTTCCAAAAAGAGCTTTCTTTTTCATCTACAAAAAGCTTATAAATAGGCATTTCTTGGTAAAAATTACTGCCTAACAATTGTTCTTGATTTCGGTAAAAATTAGCAGCCAGTGGTAAAGCACTCTCTACCATCCAACTTTTGGTAAGTCGTTTAAAAACTACCGGATTACATAAACCCGCAGCAATTTTTGATGAAGTTTGGGGATAGTTTTCATCCATTACCACAATTTTTTTACCTTCTTCCATCAGCTGAAAAGCCAATACAGATCCCGCTAATCCTTGTCCAACTATGATGTAATCAATTTTTTTCATCAAAACAAAAGTAGATTAAAAACTCAGAATCTATGTGGTTTTTGTAATTAAGTATATAAAAAATTCATAATTTTAAATCCCGAAACTACCTAACTAAAATTACTTAAATGAATACAAATTCAGTCAATTGGCAATCGGAGATTAACAAAACCATTTTACGTTACCACACTATTGCTTTATGGGTTGCTGTAATTTTTAACATGCTTTTTTTTGTTACCGACTATTTTAATATTTATGAATATTGGCAAGAGTTTTTAACCTTTAGGGTGGCTGTTTCTTTGGTTTGCTTGGTAACTGTTTTGTTTCATGAAAAAATTAAAATTCCTATTGAAGTTTTAGGATTTATTCCGGTTTTTTTAATTTCTATACAAAATGCTTACATGTGGAGTGTGATGGATTTAGAACACCTTCAAAAACATGCTTTTGCCTATATCGCTTTATTTATTGGCTCTGGTATGTTTATGTTTTACCATGTTTATTATTCCATTTTAATTGTGGTTGCCAACATTATTGCCAATATCATTTTCTTTTATTACAACAGCACATTAAGTCTTGATGAAATTTTGGTAAGTGGTGGATTGCTTACAGGTGCGGTAGCTGTTTTTTCTATCTTATTAATTAGAATGCGTTATCGATTGACTAAAAAAGAAATTGTCGCTCGCTTAATGCTAGAAAAATCTAAAAAACAACTAGAAGAACAAAAAGCTATTACTGAAGAGAAAAATAAGGAAATTGTTGATAGTATTAACTACGCCAAACGAATTCAAGATGCATTAATTACGCCTCCTGCTAAGCTAAAAAAGTTGTTGCCAGAATCGTTTGTGATTAATATGCCTAAAGATATTGTAAGTGGAGATTTTTATTGGGCAACGGAAATTACTACTACTAAGGTAAATGACTCTAATGAAAAAATAGTTGTTTTTGCTGTTGCAGACTGTACCGGACATGGGGTTTCTGGAGCATTTATGAGTATTATAGGGTTAAAAATTTTAAATCAATCAAAAATACAGCCGAATATAAATTCTCCTTCAGAAGCGTTGAACTATTTAAATGATGAGGTTTATAGCACGATAAACATCCATACAGATGATGAAAATGTGATAAGAGACGGGATGGATATTTCTTTATGTAGTATAAGTTATAAATTTGAAGTTTCAAAATTTCAACCTGAAACAGTAGCTGTGTTACAATATTCTGGAGCAAATAATCCGATTTACATTGTTAGAAACGGAGAGTTGTTGGAAACTAAAGCTGATAAACAGCCTATTGGAGCTTACGAAACGGAGAAGTCTTTTCAAAACCATGAAATAGAATTACAAAAAGATGATATGGTTTATTTATTTTCTGATGGTTATGCAGATCAGTTTGGCGGAATAAAAGGTAAAAAATTTAATTATAAGCGGTTTAAACAATTACTAACGGAAGTTGCAAGTTTGCCTGTTGAGGAGCAAAAACAAATACTCCTCAACACCCATAAAGATTGGAAAGGAATGCAAGAGCAATTAGATGATATATGTATAATTGGTGTAAGAGTTTAAGGTAAGGCAACCATAAAAACACCTTTAAGCCCCTTATTTATTAACTCTTCTTTTAGAGTTTGAACTTCTGTAGCTGAAGTAGATTTTCCATATCTTATTTTGGTTAACCCATCAATATTTTCTTTAGAAATTAAGTTATAATCTAACCCATGTTGTTTGCAAAAGTTGCGAACTCTTGTTTCAGAATATTCTGAAAGAGCTAAAATTTGAACTCCGTATTGTTTTTTGGATGAAGTATTTGTTGGTGTAGGCTTAGGTTTTTCTTCAGGTTTTTTGTAAATAGTTTCGGCAGGTGGAGTCGTTTCTCCTTCAGGAGTTTCTTTAATTACTGGCGTTGAACTTTCTTCTTCAACTTCTTCTTTTGTTTCTTCGATGATTTCAGAAACAATTTCTTCTTCCTCTTCTTTTTCACTTTCAACAGGAGTGGTTGTTTCTTCAGTAGCTTCAGCTTCTTCTTCAACTTCAGGAGTTGTTGAAGCTAAAGTACTAGTACTTCCACCTATGTTAATAGTCAGTGGCGCAAGAGCTACTTTGTCTTTTACTTCATTACGAGAATATTGAATAGCTGCAGGAATATTTAGGGTTTGTCCGTTGCTAATGGTTAGTATAAACTCAATGTTTATAATTCCTGATGCAGGAACAGCCATTAAATAAAACTTTAATTGATTATTTTTTCTGTCTGTAAAAAAAGAATTATTAGGGGATGGTGTATAAGTATGAGCATCGTTAATATCATATTCAATACGAGCAATATCAACATTTTCTAACCCGGTAATAGCGGTTTTCACTAAAAACTCATTGGGTTGTCCGGTAGCTTCAATAATATGAGAAGAACTTACTGTTTGTGCAAAAATATTAGTTGAAGTTATCACCACAACAAATAAAAAAATCAATGTGTTTTTTGTCATAATTCAGGGTTTATTCACCTAATAAGTGATTAAAATCGTGGTAAATATATTAAAAAAATTCTGTGTAAAAAATAATTTTAAAATGTTATACTACAGAAACAGTGAACTTGAACTCCAAAAGCTTAAGCTTTTTCCAATCCTTTTTTATAAGTTGCAATAGCTCTTTCTCGGGCAAATTTATGTTCTACTATGGGAGCAGGATAGGTCAGTTCGTTGAGGGTTTTTACCCACTTTGTGATGTATTTTAAATCAGGATCAAATTTTTTAACTTGTTCGTAAGGATTAAATACTCTGAAATAGGGAGCGGCATCACAGCCTGTTCCGGCAGTCCATTGCCAGTTGCCGTTGTTGGCCGACAAATCGTAATCTAATAATTTTTTAGCAAAATAAGCTTCTCCCCAACGCCAATCTATTAGCAAGTGTTTGCATAAAAATGAAGCAACAACCATTCGAACTCTGTTGTGCATATATCCGGTTTCGTTGAGTTGTCGCATACCGGCATCTACAATAGGATAGCCTGTTTTTCCTTCGCACCAAAGAGCAAATTCTTTTTTATTGTTTCGCCAATTTATATTATCGTATTTAGCTTTAAAACTTTTATTAACAACATGTGGAAAGTGAAACAATATTTGCATAAAAAATTCTCGCCATATTAGTTCACTTAAAAATACAGGACTTTTTTCTAGGCTGTTTTTCACAATCTCTCTGATGCTTACCGTTCCAAAACGTAAGTGCGGACTTAAATAGCTGGTATTGTCTGTTGCCGGAAAGTTTCTTTCAGCTTCGTAATTCTCTAGGCTTGCTAAAGAGTAAGACTTAACTTTGATAGAAGATAGGTTCAAATTTAGAGATGCTAAACTTGGGAAAGAAAATTGGATTTTGGATAAATTAGTAAGGTGGCTTTTACTTTTTTTTACCTCACACAAGGTTGAAGAAAAAGCTTTTAACCATTTATTTTTATAAGGAGTATAAATGGTGTAAGGCGTTTTATCATCTTTCAACACATCGTTTTCTTCAAAAATAACTTGGTCTTTAAAGCTAAAAACAGCTATATTGTTAGTTTTGGCTAAAGTGGTAATTTCTTTGTCTCTAGTTATAGCGTACGGCTCGTAATCTTTATTAAAATAAATGTTTTTAACAGGGTGTTCTGTAAAGAGTTGTTGCCAAACGTCTTTTGGTTTACCTTTTAATACCAATAGGCTACTTCCTATTTTTTTTAATTCAACATTAATTTGCTCCAGTTGTTGATAAATAAAACTAATACGAGCATCATTTTTAGGGAGTTCGTCAATAATATCTGTATCAAAAATAAACAATGGAACAACCTGTTTATTTTCGCTTAAAGCATGAAATAGGGCTGTATTATCTGATAAGCGTAAATCTCTTCTAAACCAAAAAAAAGTAAATTCCATTGTTCTAACTATCTATACGTTCTACTTTCTTTACCCCTTCTACTTTTTTAAGGTTACTAATAAGGTTGTTAAGATGAATGGTGTTTTGAACAAAAACCATAATTGTTCCCTCAAAAATGCCATCATAACTTTCAAACTTTATAGAACGCATATTTACATGTAGCTCATTAGAAACTATTTGAGTTATATTATTTACAATACCTACATTATCGATTCCGATAATTTTTAACCCTGTTAAGAAATCTACTTTTTCTTTTTCTATCCACCTAGCTTTTATTACTCTATAAGCATAATTAGACATTAACTGAACTGAATTTGGACAAGTGGTTTTGTGTATTTTAATTCCTTCGGCAACTGTTATAAAACCAAAAACCTCATCACCAGGAATAGGATTACAGCAATTGGCAAGACTATAATCAATTTTTTCCATATTGTCTCCAATCACCAAAATCTCATCTTTTCTTTCTGATTTTACAGGCTTTTTTCTTTCAAAATAGGTTTTAAGTCTATTAGGAAAAGTTCTTTTCAGCTTTAAAGTTCCGTTTTTAACTTCAAAATCTCGCAAGTGATTGAGCTGAATGGTATTTTTTGCAATTCCGTAATAAAAATCAATGTCAGAAGTTTCTTTAAAATGTTTTTTAAGTTCGTTTAAGCTGATATTTTCTCGTTTTATTCCTAAACGCTTAAACTCTTTATCCAACATAGCTTTACCAATTAACGCAATTTCTTTTTTCTCTTCTTTTAGAGATGATTTTATTTTAGACTTTGCTTTATGGGTTTTTACGAAGTTGAGCCAATCTTCTTTTGGCCGTTGGTTTTTAGAGGTAAGAATTTCTAATTGATCGCCACTTTTTAGAGGAGTACTCAAAGGAACTAATTTGTTATTTACTTTGGCTCCAATACATTGCTCTCCTATTTCGGTATGTATAGAAAAAGCAAAGTCTAACGCACTAGCACCTGAAGGTAAATTTTTCATTTCTCCTTCAGGGGTAAAAACATAAATTTCATCAGAGAATAAATCTAATTTAAAATCATCAACCAAATCTAGAGCGTTGGCATCATTGTTTTCTATCAATTCTCTAATTTGATTTATCCATTTATCAAACTGACTTTCTTCGCTGCCTTCTTTGTATTTCCAATGTGCCGCAAAACCTTTTTCTGCAATTTCGTCCATACGTTTGGTACGTATTTGCACTTCCACCCACTTTCCTGTTGGGCTCATCACGGTAGTATGTAACGACTCGTAACCATTAGCTTTTGGTGCAGAAATCCAGTCTCTTAATCGCTCAATATTAGGTTGATAAAAATCGGTAACAATAGAGTATACTTGCCAACAATCAGACTTTTCATTTTCTGCTTCAGAGTCAATAATAATTCTAACAGCAAACAGGTCATAAACCTCTTCAAAAGGGATACTTTTATTACTCATTTTCTTCCAAATAGAATAAATGGACTTTGGTCGTCCTTTCATTTCAAACTTGAAACCTTTGGCTTCTAACGCTTTTTTAAGAGGTGCAGAAAAATGATTGATAAACCTTGTTCTAACTTCTTGTGTTTTCTTTAGTTTACTTTGAATTTCTTCAAAAACTTCTGGTTCTTGGCATTTTAAAGATAAATCTTCTAACTCAGATTTAATGGAGTGTAATCCCAATCGGTGCGCTAAAGGAGCGTACAAAAATAAGGTCTCGGATGCTATCTTTAGTTGCTTATCTCTTCGCATGGAGCCAATGGTTCGCATATTATGCAACCTATCAGCTAGTTTTATTAAAATTACCCTTACATCATCAGCAAGGGTAAGTAGTATTTTTTTAAAATTTTCTGCTTGTAAAGAAATATTAGCATCTACTACCCCTGAAATTTTTGTTAGTCCTTCAATAATTTTAGCTTCTTTTTCTCCAAAAAGACTTTTAACATCTTCAATGGTAAGTTCAGTGTCCTCAACCGTATCGTGCAATAAGGCACAAATAATGGAGGTTGCTCCTAGTCCAATTTCTTCAGCACAAATTCGGGCAACCGCTATAGGGTGGAAAATATAAGGTTCTCCGGATTTTCTTCTAACATCTTTGTGAGCTTCATGAGCAACATCAAATGCTTTTCGGATACGCTTTTTAGTAGCGGCATCTTTTTTAGCATGTACAGCAGATTTTACTAACCCTTCAAAGGCGGCTTCAATCTCTTGTTTCTCTTTTTCTAAATCAATTTGCATAGTTGTTTTCAGTTCACAGTTAAGTCAAAAACTTTAGTGTTTAAACCCTTTCTAAAATCGTTGCATACCCTTGTCCGACACCAATACAAAGTGTAACTAATGCATATTTTTTATTTTGTTTGTGCAATTCTATGGCAGCTGTTTGTAATATTCTTGAACCTGTCATTCCTAATGGGTGACCTAAAGCAATTGCTCCTCCGTTGGGGTTAATACGAGGATCATCATCTGCTAAGCCCATTTTACGAGTACATGCTAAACTTTGAGCAGCAAAAGCTTCATTAATTTCAATAACATCCATTTGGTCTAAAGTTAAACCAGTTCTTTTCAATGCTTTTTCGGTCGCATAAACAGGACCTATACCCATAATTTTGGGTTCGACCCCTGCAATTGCACTAGAAACAATTCGTGCCATTGGCTGTAAATTATATTGTTTTGCAGCTTCTTCAGATGCGATTAACATCGCAGCAGCTCCATCGTTTAGTCCTGAGGCATTTCCAGCTGTAACAGAACCACCTTCTTTACGGAAAGCAGGAGCAAGTTTTCCTAAGATTTCTAAGCTGGTAGTTGGTTTAATAAATTCATCTTGAGTAAAAATGATGGGGTCTTTTTTTCGTTGAGGAATTTCTACTACTACAATTTCTTCTGCTAACCTTCCACTTTGTTGAGCTTTAGTTGCTTTCATCTGACTCCAATAGGCAAACTTATCTTGGTCTTCTCTACTAATTTTATACATATCCACTAAGTTTTCAGCAGTTTGTCCCATTCCATCTGTTCCGTATAATTGTTCCATTTTTGGATTGATGAACCTCCAACCAAAGCTAGAGTCGTACATTTTAGAATCTGTTCCGAATGGTTTAGCAGACTTCGAAATTACATAAGGTCCTCTCGACATATTTTCAACTCCTCCAGAAATGTACAAATCTCCATCACCTATTTTAATTGCTCTGGAAGCATTAATAGCAGCAGCCATCCCTGATGCACATAATCTATTTACAGTTTCTCCACCAACTCTCCAGGGTAAACCTGCTAATAAACCTGCCATTCGGGCAACATTTCGGTTGTCTTCACCTGCTTGATTGGCACATCCAAAAAGCACATCTTCAATTACTTCTTGATTTAATGTAGGATTTCTTTTTACCAATTCATTAATTACTAACGCAGCTAAATCATCTGTTCTAACTGCAGCTAACGTTCCGCCAAAATTTCCTATTGGCGTTCTGATAGCATCTATAATATAAGCGTCTTTCATTTCTATATTTTTAATTTTTACAAAGGAATATTACCATGTTTCTTTTTAGGTAAAGAAGCTACTTTATTTTCGAGCATTTTAAATGCTTTTATTAGCTTTTTTCTAGTTTGGTCGGGACGAATAACCTCATCTACATAACCTCTTGCAGCAGCGTTGTAGGGGTTAGCAAACATTTCAGCATATTCTGCTTCTTTTTCTTTTAATTTTTCTTCAGGATTTTCTGCTGCGGCAATTTCTTTTTTAAAGATAATTTCTGCTGCTCCTTTAGCTCCCATCACAGCAATTTCGGCACTTGGCCATGCAAAATTCATGTCAGCACCAATGTGTTTAGAGTTCATTACATCATAAGCACCTCCGTAAGCTTTTCTGGTAATTACAGTAATTCTCGGAACAGTTGCTTCGCAGAAAGCATACAATAATTTTGCTCCATTGGTAATAATTCCATTCCATTCTTGATCGGTACCTGGTAAAAAACCCGGAACATCTTCAAAAACTAATAAGGGAATGTTAAAAGAATCACAAAAACGAACAAAACGAGCTGCTTTTTGAGATGATTTTATGTCCAATACACCAGCTAAAAATGCCGGCTGATTAGCAACAATTCCAATTGATTTTCCAGCCAGACGAGCAAAACCAACTACAATATTTTCTGCAAAATCTTTTTGAATTTCGTAAAAAGTATCCGTATCAACAGTATTGTTAATCACATCTTTAATATCGTAAGGTTGGTTGGGGTTTTCAGGAATAATATCATTCAATGCTAAACGACTTTCGTCTGCTGCTTCATAAGGAATAGAAGGAGCATCATCCTCACAATTTTGAGGCATATAAGAAAGTAAAGTTTTAATTCCATTGATACAAGCTACTTCATTAGCATAAGTTAAATGGGTAACACCTGATTTTATAGAATGAGCAGACGCACCACCTAATTCCTCAGAAGTAACTTCTTCATGTGTAACTGTCTTTACTACATTTGGTCCTGTGACAAACATGTATGATGTGTTTTCAACCATCATAATAAAATCTGTTAGAGCCGGAGAGTAAACAGCTCCACCTGCACAAGGTCCCATAATAGCTGATAGTTGAGGAATAACGCCACTAGCCATAGTATTTCTATAAAAAATATCGGCATAACCGGCTAAAGAAACAACACCTTCTTGAATTCTAGCACCTCCTGAATCGTTTAAGCCAATTACCGGAGCTCCATTTTTCATGGCTAAATCCATTACTTTACAAATTTTTTCTGCATAAGCTTCAGCTAACGAACCTCCTAATACAGTAAAGTCTTGAGAAAAAACATACACCAACCTACCATGAATAGTTCCATAACCAGTAACTACTCCATCACCTAGATATTTTTGTTCTGCTAAATCAAAATTGGTAGAACGGTGCATCACAAACATCCCTATTTCTTCAAAAGAACCTTCATCTAATAAAAAATGTATTCTTTCTCTGGCAGTAAGTTTTCTTTTTTTATGTTGAGCAGCAATCCTGTCTTCACCTCCACCTAACTTAGCTTCTTCAATTTTCTTATTTAATAGATCTAGTTTTTCTTTCATAGGATAGTTATTATTTTGAGCAAAAAAATTTGATGTAAAAATAAAAAATCCAAATGAATATATGGAGGGAAATTGTAATTTAGTCCACGAAGAAAAATGTAGTGATACTATGGAAAATCAAGAAAATAATAGAGCAAGTGAAACTGCAACCGACAACAAAGAGTTGAAATTTAGTTTTTTACGTTCGTTTGTATTGCTAATAAAATATCTTAAAGAAGTTATAAATATTAGAGATGGTGTTGATGTAGAAGGTTCAATAGAAGCTATTCGAAATGATATTGATTTTAAAGGGGTAAATATTTGGATTTTAGGAGCTTCGATAGCTATTGCTTCTATTGGATTAAATGTAAATTCAACAGCAGTTATTATTGGAGCTATGCTTATTTCTCCTCTTATGGGACCGATTGTTGGAATTGGCTTGGCAATAGGTATCAATAATTTAAAGATGTTAAAACGATCTTTAAAAAGTTTAGGAACAGCTGTATTGATAAGTGTCGTAGTATCTACCATTTATTTTTTGCTTACTCCTTTTGGAGAAGTTCAATCAGAATTAATAGCTAGAACAAGACCTACTTTATTAGATGTATTAATTGCCGTCTTTGGTGGAATTGCCCTTATTGTTGCTAAAACTAAAAAAGGAACAATTGCCAGTACTATTTATGGTGTTGCTATTGCTACTGCATTGATGCCTCCATTATGTACAGCTGGTTATGGGTTGGCAAATGGAAATTGGAACTTCTTTTTTGGTGCTTTTTATTTGTTTATTATTAACTCGGTATTTATTATTTTAGCTACTTGGCTAATTGTTAAATATTTAAGATTTCCACTTACTTCTTATATTGATAAAGCTAAACAAAAAAAAGTAACTAAGTACATTTGGATTTTTACCATCATTATTATTTTACCCAGTTCTTATACTTTTTGGCAATCTATTCAAGAAAGTATTTTTAAAAGTAGTGCAGAAAATTTCATTGCAGAAAATTTTGAATTTGCAGAAAGTGAAGTGATTAACAAAAAAGTAAATTATACTACTGAAGAAGGAAGCCCTTTGATAGAAGTTTATTTAATAGGGAAGCCTATTTCTGGTGAAACTAAAAAAATGTTGACTAAAAAAATGTTAGCATATAATTTAAAAAATGCCGAGCTGAAGATTTATCAGTCTGAAGATAACTCTAGTGAACTAGCGAACCGACTTACTACTGAGGTGAAGTCTGGCATTATTGAAGAGCTTTACAAGAAAAATCAAGAAACAATTGAAGATAAAGATGAAAAAATAAGATTGTTAGAAAATGAAATTAATAAAATGGGGTTTAACAAAATTCCTTTTACCTCATTATCCAAAGAAGTAAAAATGCAGTATGAAGATGTAATGGGGATGGAAGTGGGAAAAACAGTTTCTACTAATTTTGAGAATAAACAAGACACTTCAATCACTATTTTAGTAAGATGGAATCCTAATATAGATCCTGAAACCAAAAAAGCTAAGAAAAATTCACTTCAAAAGTGGCTTAGGGTTAGGTTAGATGATGAAAAACTAAAAGTAGTTAGTTATTAGTTAAAAAAGTTTAACTAAATCTTAACAATATTCTCTCAAAAAAGATTGCTTTTTATTTAAGTGTTAAGCTTACTTTTGCCGACTTTTTACTTCAACCCATAAGTAATTTATTATGATGCTTTTAGAATATTTTAATTTTAAGGAAATTGCTACAGCAACTATGATTCTTTTTGCTGTAATTGACATTGTTGGTTCTGTACCAATCATCATTGATTTACGTCAGAAAACTGGACATATTCAATCTGAGAAAGCTAGTTTAGTTTCTTTAATTTTAATGATATTATTTCTTTTTGTTGGAGAATCTATTTTAGGATTAATAGGTATTGATGTAAGTTCCTTTGCTATTGCGGGTTCATTTATTATCTTCTTTTTAGCGCTGGAGATGATTTTAGGTATACGTTTATACAAAGATGAAAATAATGAAGGAAAGAGTACTGCATCTATCGTCCCTATTGCATTTCCATTAATTGCTGGTGCTGGAACAATGACCTCTTTACTTTCTTTAAGAGCTGAATATGCTGTTCAAAACATAATTGTTGCCATAGTGGTAAACATTATTATGGTTTACATTGTTTTAAAATCTTCTAAGTTTATAGAGCGAATTTTAGGTCAAGGAGGAATAAATGTGCTAAGAAAAGTTTTTGGTGTAATTTTACTGGCAATAGCAGTTAAATTATTTAGAAGTAACGCTGGATTGTAAAAATGCCAAAAATTACCATATATACTGATGGAGCAGCCAAAGGAAATCCTGGCAACGGGGGTTATGGTGTGGTAATGATGAGTGGAAAACACAAAAAAGAACTTGCAGAAGGCTTCAGAAACACTACTAATAACAGAATGGAACTTTTGAGTGTTATTGTTGCCTTAGAGTCTATTAAAGTAGAAAAAGCAGAAGTGGAAATTTTTTCTGACTCTAAATATGTTGTGGATGCAGTAGAAAAAGGTTGGGTATTTGGTTGGGAGAAAAAAGGTTTTAAAGGCAAAAAGAATATTGATTTATGGCAACGATTTCTAAAAATCTATCCTAAGCATAATGTAAAATTTCATTGGGTGAAAGGACATGCAGGAAACTTATATAATGAACGTTGTGATGAATTGGCAGTTGCTGCAGCTGAAAGTAAGGAATTATTGGTGGACGAAGGTTATGAGAATGGAAAAGAATAACAAAGAAAGCCACTAATTTTAGTGGCTTTCTTGTTTTATATATTGTATATTATCTTAAATCAATAACATCATAGTTAGCATACTTTGCTTTATCGAAAGTAAAAGTGGCATCAGCAATAGCAACATTTGGTGTAAAAGTTTTAATGGTATAGGTCATGTTAGTTCCATCTTTACCATAAACAACAACTTTAGATATTTCTCCTTTAGCTTTGTTAATGTACAACTCAACTCTATGAAAAGACTTTTCTTCTGGCTTGTTTGGATATAAGTTAATTAGATCATTTCCTCCTTCTTCTTTAGCATATTTATATTTAAATCCTTTTTCATACAAAGTAAAAATTGTTGAAGGACTTATAGCATCTTCTTCACTTTCGTCAGGAATTGAATTGATGTGTACTTCTTCAGCATCTTTTAATAAAGTATAAACACTTTTACCATCAGAAAAAACATCTTGCCCTTTTATGGATAAATAATACTTATTGCCTTTTGTTTGTAAACTTCCTGTTTGTTTTTCATCAATACCTTCCGTTTTGTTATGAATATGGTATTCAAATGTGGTTTTGATAGAAGTATATTTTTTAGTTTTTTCGCTTAACTTGTCTAAAATGGCTTTAGCTTTAACATCTTCTTGAGCAAAAATGCCAATAGTTATGGTTAAGCTTAATAATAGTAAGGATAATTTTTTCATCATATTTATATTTAAATTCTTGATTTATTGTGTTTTCTTGATTCAATCAAAGGTAATTAATTTTTATGAGTTTTCACTTTCACCACCTTTCAAAAACTGTTCCAAAGTATTCATATCGGTCATTAATACTTGTCTGGCTTTACTTCCTTCAAAAGGACCGATAATTCCTGCCTCTTCTAATTGATCTATTAATCTTCCTGCACGGTTGTAACCAATTTTCATTTTTCGTTGTAATAACGAAGCCGAACCTTGTTGATGTTGTACAATCATTCTGGCAGCATCATCAAATAAATCATCTTTATCATCACTATCAAAAGTTCCTGAACCACCTGATGATGATTCTCCGACATATTCAGGAAGTGTAAATACCTCAGGATAACCTCTTTGTTCACCAATAAAATCACAAATTCTTTCTACTTCGGGAGTATCAACAAAGGCACATTGCACACGCGTTAAATCATTTCCTTGCGAAATAAGCATATCTCCTCGTCCGATTAATTGATCTGCTCCACTAGAATCTAAAATAGTTCTGGAGTCAATTCCTGAAGTTACTCTAAAAGCAATCCTTCCAGGGAAGTTAGCTTTAATAATACCGGTTATAATATTGGCTGAAGGTCGTTGAGTTGCAATAATTAAATGAATACCAATAGCTCTTGCCAATTGAGCCAAACGAGCAATAGGAGTTTCTACTTCTTTACCAGCTGTCATTATTAAATCAGCAAATTCATCAATAACCAAGACAATGTATGGTAAAAATTGATGTCCATCATTTGGGTTTAATTTTCGGGCAATAAATTTACTGTTGTATTCTACAATATTTCTTACTTGAGCATTTTTAAGTAACTCATAACGGTTATCCATTTCGATACACAACGAATTTAGTGTGTTGATTACTTTCTGATTATCAGTAATAATTGCTTCATCGGTATCGGGTAATTTTGCTAGATAATGGCGTTCTATTTTGTTGTAAAGAGTAAGCTCTACTTTTTTAGGATCTACCAAAACAAACTTAAGTTGAGAGGGGTGTTTTTTGTATAATAAAGAAGTTAACACCGCATTTAAACCAACCGACTTTCCTTGTCCGGTAGCACCAGCCATAAGCAAGTGAGGCATTTTAGCTAAATCGAAAACAAAATTTTCGTTGGTAATGGTTTTTCCCATTACTACAGGCAGCTCCATTTTAGCATTTTGAAACTTATCGGAAGCAATTGCCAAGCGCATAGAGACAATCTCAGGGTTTTGGTTAGGCACTTCAATACCAATAGTTCCTTTACCTGGAATTGGAGCAATAATTCTAATGCCTAATGCTGCCAAACTAAGTGCTATATCATCTTCTAAATTTTTAATTTTAGAAATTCTTATGCCAGGAGCAGGAATAATTTCATAAAGTGTAACTGTTGGTCCAATGGTAGCTTTTATGCTCGTAATTTCAATATTGTAATTGGAAAGTGTTTCTAAAATTTTATTTTTATTGGCTTCTAATTCTTCTTTAGTTACTGTTTGTTGACTAGTTCCAAAGTCTTTTAGTAACTCAATGGGAGGCATTTTAAACGATGCTAAATCAAGTGTTGGGTCATATTCGCCAAAATCTTTGGCTTTTTGGTTAAGTTCTTCTTCCGAAAGTGTTTTTTCGTCTGGTTTGGCCTCCTCTACAGAAAATTCTACTTCTCCGTCTTTTTTCTCTTCAGTTTCAGGAATATCTGTTGAAAGTGAAATGCTTTCCGTTTCTTCTTCAGATTTTGGAAGTTCTTCAGGGGCTTTATCTAAAGTAACAGTAGTTTCCTCTTCTTCATTATTTTCTTCCATTTCGTTTAAAGCGGCTTCATGAATCAAGTCTATTTCATCAGAGGGTCTTTCTTCAACGTCTATTGCTTCTTCTTCTAAATCTTCCTCCATCATTTTTTCTAATTGAGGAAGCTTAAACGAAACATTAAAATTAAGTACTATAAATATTAATAATGAAAGGAATAAAAGTAAACCTACACCAACACTGCCAACAATACTGGTAAGCCAAACCGTAGATTGAAATCCAAAAGTTCCTCCTAAAATGGGATAGCTTTTAAAAATATATGCTAATACTACCGAGAACCAAACAATGGTAAATAAGGAATATGCAAAAGCTTTATTAAATGGAACTAGTTTTATTTTAAAAAGTGCTTTAAATCCTACAATAAAAAACAAAAAGCAGAACAAAAAAGAAGCTATTCCGAATGCATTAAAAATAAACTGATGTGCCGCATAAGCACCTAATTTACCTAACCAGTTTTCAGCTTGAATTTCGGGATTATCCCAGTGGTTTATAATTAAATTTTGGTCGGCTTTCCAGGTGAACAGGTAGGATGAAAATGCCAATAATAAAAAGACAGAAAATACCAATAATAACAAGCCTGTAATTTGTGTTAACTTTTCATTTTGCACAATACTTTTAAACTTGTTGCTAATGTTGCTGAAAAAAGAAAGTCGACCAATTTTTCGCTCTTTTTTAGGAGTTGATTTAGGTTCGTTTTTTTCTTTAATATTTTTTTTAAACTGATTAACTGCCATTTTGTTCTTTGCGGTATTAACTAACAAATTTATGCATTAGTAAGGTGTTTACTAACCGAAAGAACGCTAATAAATAACAATTGATTGTGAATAAACATAAAAAAAAGAGGTCTATTGACCTCCTCCCATTTGTTTTTTAAATTCTTCCTCTGTCATGTTTTCGTAATCGGAAGGAATGGTAAATTCTGCATTAGAAATTTTTTCTTCTTTTACTTCTTTTGCTGCAATAGTCATAGTCATACCTTGGTTTTCAATAGTATATTCCATTAAAAAACCTTTTAATCCTTTAAATTGAGCATTGGTTTTTGTTCCTGAAATTTCTTCAGTATAATAAACTATCATTGCTTCCTCTATTTCAGGGTGAGTTATTTCTGCTTTTTTACACGTATATCCTGCAATTTTTTTGGTTCCATCCAAATAGTTAATTTTTAGAGATTCGTCTTCTTTGTCTTCAGAAGTATTTTGCTCCATGGCTATTTTTTGACCCATCATATTCATTAAAATGGTAACTTTTTTCGCTTTATCGTCTGTAATAGTAGTTGTAGAACCCATAGCAGAGTTTTGTTCCATTCTGCTTTTATCTCCTTTAATTTTAAGTGTCATTTCTTTTGGCATCATTGACTCATATTGTTTCATTTCATCTGGCATATCGGTATAAGTAATACCAAAATTTACAGTCCCTTCAAAAGATTTTTGAGCTATTGCACTGAAAGTAATTGTCAAAGTTGCTAAACTGGTTAATAGAATTTTTTTCATCTTAATTGATTTATAAGGTTAATATTTATTTAAAACTATCAAATATTTCAGTCATTTCTTGTTCCATTTCGTCAAAAGTAACAGTTTTGTATTCAGAAGGGATTTCAAAAACTTTATCTTTTACTTTTTCAAACGTTACTTTTTTTGCTTCAAAACGCATACAAATATCGTACTTATCATATTGGTATTCTAACATTACTCCATCTATTGGTGCAAATTGATTACACCAATTAGGGTTTTCTATATTAATATCTTTAGTGTAAAACACGGTAAAAGCATCATTCGTTTTATTTTTTACCGTTACAATGGCTTTTTTACATACATAGCCTAAAATTTCTTTGTATTCATCTACAAATTCTATCTGGTATTCAGGAAGACTTTTAAGAGTGTTGGGAATTTCTTCCCCTGTTAATTTTAAAACATATTTTTTATTAATGAGTTTTACTAACTGAAAAAATTCGTTTGTTGCTTGGTCGCACACAAATTCTGTTTTAAAGGTTCCCATCCCGGCAGAAACGGTAGTAATATATTTGTTGTCTTTAAAATACATTCTCATTTCTTTAGGCATAAAGTCTAACATAAAATTGGTTTTATCCATTTTAGGATAAGTTACTTTGTACTCTATAACGCCTTCGGATTTGTCTGAAACACTATCTTTACAAGAAGAAAGAATAATTACACCAAAAAGAAGCAAATAAAAATGTATTTTAAGCATACTAAAAACTCTGTGTGTTTTTAATTCTTTTTCGTGATGAATAAAGATTAAAAAAAAGCATATTATATAATTCGTAACAACAAATATATCAATATTTTTGTTTTCTAATTGTTAAAGGGGTTAATTTATACCTAATTTCCCTATAATTTATAAAATTTCTACTTAGAAATTATAAGTATAAATACTTAAAACATAGTTATATGAAAGCCATTAAAATCATTAAAAATCGCTCTGATATTGGTGCCGGAACAAGAGGTTCTGACATGGGTATAGATGCTATTGAAATTGCAGCTATTAATGCTGGAAATGATTATTTTAACAACTATGATTATGTTGAAATTGAAAGTGAAAATGAGGTTGTTTATGAAAAACAACAAACACCTTATGCTAAAAGAATTGGAAAAGTATTGAAAGTCTGCAAACGTTTGAGTAAAGCGGTTAAGGAAACGATTGAAGAAAACTATTTTCCTTTAGTACTTTCCGGAGATCATTCTTCGGCATTAGGAACTATTAGCGGTTTAAAATGTGCTTATTCCGATAAACGTATTGGTGTGGTTTGGATAGATGCTCATGGCGACTTACATTCTCCATATACTACTCCGTCAGGTAATATTCATGGAATGCCTTTGGCTGCTGCTTTGGCAGATGATAATTTAGACAGAAAAGTAAATGAAGTTAAGGAAGAAACTCATGAGAATTGGGAAGGCATGAAAAATATTGGTGGAATTTCTCCAAAAGTATTGCATGAAGATGTGGTGTTTTTTGGTGTGAGAGATACGGAAGAGCCAGAAGATTATTGTATGTCGAAAAATGGCATGAAAAATTACAAAGTAGAAGAAGTTAGGTTTAGAGGTTTGGAAGTATGTGTTAAAGAGGCGTTGGAGAAACTTAAAAATTGCGATTACATTTATATTTCTTTTGATGTGGATTCAATGGATTGCGATTTAATTTCTAAAGGAACTGGGACCCCTGTTTCTAAAGGTTTTGACCAATATGAAGTAAAAAATATTATCAACGAGTTGATAGAAAGTAACAAGGTAATTTGCCTAGAAATAGTTGAAGTAAACCCTACGTTAGATAACAAAGGAAACGTAATGGCAGAAACTGCATTTGAAGTGTTGAATGAGGTTACCAAAAATATTGAAGCCAAATTATCAATGTGAGAGTTTGATAATGTGGGAATGCAAAAACTTGGTGCATTCGTGGAAAAATAAATAAAAATGGAAGAATTAATTATACAAGCAGTAGAAAAAGGAATGGCGTCAATTTATGGTGCTGAAGTAGATGTAAATACTATTCAACCTCAAAAAACCAGAAAAGAATTTGATGGCGATTTAACAGTGGTGGTTTTTCCTTTTACCAAAATATCTAAAAAATCTCCTGAGCAAACGGCTGAAGATTTAGGTAAGTATTTAGTAGATAATGTTCCTCAAATCACCAATTTTAACGTAGTAAAAGGCTTTTTAAACCTTAGCATTTCTGGTGATTATTGGCTTGGTGAACTCAATGCTATTGCTCAAAATAAAACATTCGGACAAGCAGCCCCATCAGGTAAAACCTATATGGTAGAATATGCTTCACCAAATACCAACAAACCTCTACATTTAGGACATTTAAGAAATATTTTTTTAGGATTTTCTGTAGCTGAAATTTTAAAAGCTAACGGACACGAAGTGTTTAAAACCCAAATTATTAATGATAGAGGCATACATATTTGTAAAAGTATGTTGGCTTGGCAAAAGTTTGGAAATGGAGAAACTCCTCAATCTTTAGGAATAAAAGGTGACCATTTGGTTGGGAAGTATTATGTGGAGTTTGATAAAGAATTGAAGAGACAAGCTTATGATTTAGCGAGAGAAGCAATTACAAAGTATGATGAAACAGAAAGCTTTAATAGTCTGCCTCGAATAGAATATTTAAAATCAGAAGCTTCCAAAGAACTTTCACTTATTATGGTTATGACTTCTGATCAAAGAAATGTAGATGTTATAGCAGACTGTTATAAAGCAGCAACTGAAATCATGATTGAAGCTCAAGAAATGCTCAAGAAATGGGAAAATGGAGATAAAGAGGTGGTAGATTTATGGAAAAAAATGAATGGCTGGGTATATGAAGGTTTTGATGTTACTTACCAAACCATGGGTGTTGATTTTGATGAAATTTATTATGAATCCGACACTTACATTTTAGGTAAAGATGTGGTAGAAAAAGGCTTAGCAGAAGGACATTTTTATAAAAAAGAAGATGGTTCTATTTGGTGCGATTTAAGTGTCGAAAAAATGGATGATAAGCTTTTGTTAAGAGCTGACGGAACTTCTGTTTACATGACGCAAGATATTGGAACAGCTATAGAACGTTATAAAAATCATCCTAACTTAAATGGCATCATTTATACGGTTGGAAACGAACAAAATCATCATTTTAAGGTATTGTTTGCCATCCTAAAAAAATTAGGGTATCAATGGGCAGATGAGTGTCATCATTTATCTTATGGGATGATAGAGTTGCCTGATGGCAAAATGAAATCTAGAGAAGGAACGGTTGTAGATGCTGATGATTTAATGGCAGAAATTGTAAATGATGCTAAACTAATGACTCAAGAACGTGGGCATTTAGATGGATTAAGCAATGCTGAAAAAGACGAATTATACGCTCAAATTGGTTTAGGTGGATTAAAATATTATTTGCTTAAAGTAGATGCTAAAAAAGGTATGGTGTTTAATCCGGAAGAATCTATTGATTTGAATGGTAATACTGCTCCTTTTATACAATACGCTCATGCCAGAATACAATCGTTATTGAGAAAAGCAAATGAGTTAAATTATAGTACTTCTTACACTGATGCCGAACTAAACGAAGAAGAAATTACTTTAGTAAAACTATTAAAAGACTTTCCTATAGTAATTAAAGAAGCCGGAGAAAATATTAGTCCGGCAACCTTAAGTAATTATATTTATGAGTTGGTAAAAACCTTCAATCACTTTTATCAAAACGTACCTATTTTGCGTGAAGAAGATAAAAACAAGTTAGCCATGAGATTAGTATTGTCTCAAAGTGTAGCAAATGTTATCGCTTCAGGTATGAAACTGCTTGGAATAAGTGTTCCTAACAAAATGTAAGTAAAACAAGCTTTTTAAGCCAACACGTTTTCTCTGTAAATAGTTTGAGTTCTATCCGGACCAACCGAAACAATAGTTATTGGCACATTTAATTCTTGCTCTAAATACTCAATATAAGCTGTTAATTCTTGTGGAACATCATTTATTGAGGCTAACTTAGTCAAGTCTTTTTTCCAACCTTTTAATGCAGTATAAATAGGTTTTACTTCTTTAGAAACAATATCATAAGGCATATAGTCTATTTTTTCTCCATCTATTTCGTAATGCGTACAAACCTTAATCGTGTCAAAGTCGCTTAAAACATCAGCTTTCATCATAATTAATTCGGTAACCCCATTAATCATAATTGCATATTTTAAAGCAGGTAAGTCAACCCAGCCGCACCTTCTTGGTCTTCCGGTTGTAGAACCAAATTCATTTCCAGCTTTTCTTATGCTTTCACCCACTTCATCATGAAGTTCTGTGGGGAAAGGACCACTACCTACCCTAGTACAATAAGCTTTAAAAATTCCGAATACTTTTCCTATTTTATTAGGAGCAATACCTAAACCTGTGCAAGTTCCTGCTGTAGTTGTGTTTGATGAGGTTACAAAAGGGTAAGAACCAAAATCTATATCTAACATGGTTCCTTGAGCACCTTCAGCTAATATAGATTTGTTGTTATTAATAACATTGTTTAAGAAATGCTCGCTATCAATTACTGTTAGGTTTTTAATGGTTTCAACACCATTAAAGAAATCATCTTCCAACGCACTTAAGTCGTAACCGTAATCGTAAAACTTCAATAAATCTTTATGCTTAGCTACTAATTGGTCGTATTTTTCTTTAAAATCTACTTCAAAAATATCACCTACTCTTAATCCGTTTCTACCTGTTTTATCCATGTAAGTTGGACCAATTCCTTTTAATGTAGAACCTATTTTTCCTTTGCCTTTTGCTGCCTCAGAAGCCGCATCTAACAAACGGTGTGTAGGAAGAATTAAGTGTGCTTTTTTAGAAACGAATAATTGTTTGTTCATATCAACACCCATATTAATTAGG
>Ga0209344_10000601_pt1 | contig 58663 bp, 50 predicted proteins | sample Cruoilmetagenom6_FD_187293 | JGI IMG/M metagenome (GOLD analysis project Ga0209344, IMG submission 187293) | Oil polluted marine microbial communities from Coal Oil Point, Santa Barbara, California, USA - Santa Barbara Oil Seep Sample 6 (SPAdes)... | ecosystem: Environmental > Aquatic > Marine... | reverse complement strand
ACCAAAGGTTAAAATCTGAATAAGCACCAGATTCCATGAACTCTATATATTCTCCATTGGTGACTAAATGGTTATTGATTTCAAAATCATCGATATAAACCTTGTGAATACCTAATTCGTTATCGTAACAAAAATTGTTTCCTTGATAACCAATGTTGTAAATACCTGCTTTAATTTTAATACTTTCATTATTTGTGTTTTCATCGTTTACTAAATTGAAAGCTTCATTGAAAACAGGAAAAATAGGATTATGACCAAGCATGTACTTTACATCTGTAATTAATAATTCTTGGTGTTGTTGTTCATGGTTTAAGCCTAGTGTAACTAATTCTATAATTTTATGATCGGAAACATTGCTTAATAATTCTTGCATTTTGGTATCTACATAAGCTCGATATTCATAGATTTTTTCAGTACTAGGTCGCGACATATTACCTCTATTGTTTTGTAATATTCTACTTCCAACATTGTTATAATAGCTGTTGAAAAGGTAGTTGAAATCAGCGTCAAACACTATATAATCCTCTATATAGTTTTTAAGAATGAATGTTTCAAAAAACCAAGTGGTATGTGCTAAGTGCCATTTTGGTGGACTAGCAAATAGTGCCACTTGTATTGAATAATCTTCAATTTCTAAATGACTACAAAAATCTATTGTTAATTGTCTTATTGCTTTGTATGTTTCGCTTAAATTCATTCTTAATTAAGACGTTGTTGTTTTTATGTGTTGCTGAAAATTAATGATTTTATCTTTTATAAACGGTATGCAATCTTACCAATCGTAATTCCGCTAAAAAACTCATGGTTATAATTTAGTACATGGTGTTGTTATTATTTGATGTTTCTGGTATTTGTTGAATGCTATCCCAATGCTCTACAATTTTTCCGCCTTCATCAAATCTAAAAAAGTCCATCGTTATATATTGATCATCATCTGGCCAAACTTGATGCGTGTGCAAAGCTACCAAATTGCCTTCGGCAACGCTTCTTACAAATTCAATAGACTTTACAGGATACTCCTTTTGCATTCTATTAAAGTAATCGATAAATGGCTGTGGTCCATTATCAACCATAGGATTGTGCTGAATATACTTTTTACCAACATATAATGCTACAGCTTTAGTTGGATTGCCTTCATAAGCCATTTTGTAAAAAGCAATTGCATTCTTTTTGTTCTGTTCTATATTCATCTTTTTATTTAATTTTAATGCTTCTAATTCCTTTTCTAAAGCTTCTACTTTGTCTCTAGATGTTTGTAAAGCTTTCTTAAGCTGACCGACTTTTTTCAGGACCTCTTCATCTTGAAGCGCTTGATAAGTTGGTTCTCCATTTACTTCTTTAATTTTTGATTTGCTACCACAGGTTGGGCATGTTGCTACTTGACTCATAATTTGTTTAAGACAAAGGTCGACTCACTCTTAGTGTTTCAAAAGGTAAATTATTAGTTAAAAATGGTAAATATGAAACCAACTCATTAATAATTAGTTAAAATTCTAAGGCAATAGCCTTAAAAATTCAATTATTGACATGCATAGATACAGCTTCAACTATTATCTGTATTCTGGATTTTCAAAGTTCCAACGTTCACCATTATCCCATTCCTCACGAGAATTCCCATAACTAGGATAGCCATTATTGGATTTTAACATAGCGGCTAAGTGAAGTAAATTGTAAGTCATAAATGTTGTATTCCTGTTTGTGAAATTACTATCAGAACCAACAGGATTTTTTAATGTTTTATCTTGCCATACCTTATCACCATAGCTTGGTCCTGGTCCAACTTCACCAATCCATCCACAATCTGCTTGTGGTGGTATAGAATAGCCAATGTGTTGCAAAGCATATAATATACCCATTGCGCAATGTTTGATACCATCTTCATTTCCTGTGACTATACAGCCTCCTACTTTACCATAAAAAATGTACTGACCTTTATCATTAACCTTTCCACTCATAGCATATAATCTTTCTATGAGTTTTTGGGCTTCAGATGACTTTTCTCCAAGCCATATTGGTGTGCCTACAATAAGTATATCTACATCAATTATTTTTTTGTATAGTGAAGGCCATTCATCTGTTTTCCAACCATATTGAGTCATATCAAGATATACTCCACTAGCAACTTGATGGTCAACTAAACGAATCTCCTCAAACGCAACCCGTTCTTTTACCAATATTTTTTTAGAAACTTCCATCAAATTTGATGTATGACTTTCTTTAGGTGATTTTTTTAAAGTACAGTTAACGTACATTACTTTTAAGTTGCTAAAATCTATAGTTTTCATAGGCTTTATTTTATTCGTAATCTACTTAATCATTTAAGGACTAGCGAGTATCTCTAAAGTTAGAAAAAAGAATTGAACCTTAATAGTATATCAATTATATTAACAGTCGCAACTAAGAACTTTAATAGCTATTTAACATTCTCTATTAAAAGATTCTAACACCTATATCGATACGGTTTTATACTGTTTTGGGTTTCGTTAAATAAAAATAGAAGAACATCGAAGTAAATACACTAGATGTAGTCTTTTTTAAACTGGTTAGGAGTAAATCCTGTATGCTTCTTGAAGTATTTTACAAAATTGGTAGGTTCTTCAAAACCTAAAGAATATGCTAACTCTGTACTTTTTATATTAGAATTTATGAGTAACCGTTTTGCTTCTAATATCACATATTTATCTATAAACTGTTTGGCTGTAATTGCAACCGTATCTTTACAAATAACATTGAGATGTTTGTAAGTAATGTTTAGTTTTTTGGCATAAAAGCCTGCATTCCTACTGGTTTTAAAATGACGTTCAACTAATGCTTTAAAACTTAAAAGGGTATGTAATTTATCTGAATATTTTAAATAAAATGTCTGGTATTGCTTTAAGCGTTCTAATTTTGAAAAAATGATAGAATGTATGGAAGCATACGTGTTTTCTTGATTATACGCTTCTTTTATAGTTGTATACTCTTCATTAAATAAATGAAAATATTTTAAAACATTTGAATCTTCTGGCACTTGAATAATTGGCGAAAACAGATGCGCATTAAACAGTCTTATGATTTCATTTTTAGGCAATGTGTTTATCTGTTTTTTCAAAAACTCTTCTGTAAACAATAAGATAAAGCCTTTTAAGCCTTTTGTAAATTGAAAGGCATTAATTTGTCCTTTAGATAAGTGAATAATGGTATTTGGCTTTACTTCATGCCACACAAAATCTACTAAATGTTTACTTTCTCCTTCGGTATAATAAACAATCATATTAAAAGCCACTTGATGAGCTTTTTCGGGATTGTGATCTGCATCATTTTTACGTTTTGCAAGACTTTCAATAGTTAGTATTTCTATACCACTATTATCTTGTTTTTGAGAATTAAATACAATAAGTGGAATATCTTTATTTTGCATTTGATTTTTCTAATACCCTTCTAATGTGGTCGCTATCCCAATGATTATCAAAATCTACAACACCACGTTTAAAATCTTCATTTAAGAACTTTTCTTGTTGTTCGAGTTCTTTTTTTGCTTTAAAAATATAGTCATCTTCCCGTTTAGGTTCAGAAGCTAATCGTCTTAAGCTGTCTTCATCATATTTAATAAAATTCTGAACTTGCCTGTTTAATGTATATTTTCTGAAACCCATTTTACTCAACACATCTTTAGCTAAAGTTAAGGACGTTTCTAAAGATTCTCTGTATATGTTTTGATGCCCTAGATTCAATAATTCATAAGCATCATATCTATTTTTAGTACGAATCATAAGCTCTACATGCGGATATTTTTCTTTCACTATTTTACTAATCGCTTTTGAAACACTAATTTTATTAGTTGCACAAATAATGATTTTAGCTTCTGCAATTCCAGCTGATTCTAACAAATCTAGTCGTGTTGCATCACCATAATACACTTCAAAACCCATTTTTCTTAGAAAATCTACACGATTAGAATCGTGATCTAGAATTGTAGCTTCTACACCATGAGAACGTAAAAAACGTCCGATAGTACTTCCAAAATGCCCAAAACCTACAAGTATTATTTTTTGAGATTTTGCTATATGGTCCATAGGTCTTTTAATTGATTCTTTAGTGCCTATTTTAGGAAGTATGATACGTTCATTAATCATACCAATAATTGGTGTTAATGACATCGATAATGCCGTAACAACAAGCATCACATCCATTTGTTCTTGTTCTAAAATATTCAGTCCGAATGCAAAGGATAATAATACAAAAGCAAATTCTCCAATTTGAGCTAAACCGAAAGCAAGCAATAACTTCTGATCTATTTTTAATTTAAAAAGATGGCCAGTAATAAATAAAACGGTCGCTTTTAAAACAATAACTGCGATTAATATTCCACCAATAGTAAGCGGACTTTTAGCGATAACAATAAAGTTAATAGAAGCACCTACAGCCATAAAGAACAAACCTAGAAGTAAACTCTTAAAGGGTTCTAGAGTGCTTTCAAGCTCGTGTTTAAATTCACTATTAGAGAGTACAACTCCACCTAAAAAGGCGCCTAAGGCAGGACTAATTCCTACATATTCCATTAAAAATGAAATGCCGAATACGATTAACAAAGCAGCTGCAATTAATAATTCTCGTACACCTGTTTTTGCTACTTTTCTTAGCATTGGAACTATTAAGTATCGTCCTGCTACTATTACTAAAACGACTGACAAAATAATAGCTAATGTTTGAAACCCCATTGGAAGGTTTTTTAATAAATTAGTATGCTCGCTGTGATTTTCTATTGAATTATTACTCTCAGAATTAGCTAATAACGGAATAAAACCCAACATAAAAATTACAATGATATCTTGAAACAATAAAATGGAAAACGAAGCTGTACCAAACGTGGTATTCATCAAGCCTTTTTCCTTTATGGTCTGCATTGCTATAGCAGTAGATGAAAGCGCCACAGCCATTGAAATCACCAAAGCGACTTTCCAATTAAAACCTAATGCAGCAAACAAAATGTATGCAAGGAGCATAGTTCCGCCTACTTGAATTCCTCCCATGCCAACTATTGTTTTTCGCATGTTCCAGAAATATTTTGGTTCAATCTCTAGTCCAATTAAAAATAGCATGACAACCACACCAAATTCTGCAAAATGTAAAATATCTTGACCTTCTTCACCTATAAAACCTAAAACATAAGGACCAATTAACACTCCTGCTAATAAATAACCAATTACAGAACTCAAGCCTAAACGTTTGGCAATAGACACACAAATAATGGCTCCTGCTAAAAACACTATAGCTTCAAAAAGTATACTTCCAGTCATGCTTTATGAGGTTATAAGTTGCGGAATATCATTTAAAAACGACTTGTTTTCAAAATCATTAATAGTCAAACCTGCTTGCAATACATCGATTAGTTTTCCGTAGTTTATTTTGTAATCATTTAAGACTTCATCTGTTAAATTATGCGTTCCCATTACAGCAAAAGGTGGTAAATAATCCATACCACACAAAATTGCTGTTTGCTCAAATGGTCTTAAAAATTGTCTAATTGTAAAACTATTATACCCTTCAGAACAATACACTTCTTTAGAACCTCCTGTTGTAATTACATTTAAACAAATTTTGTTTTGCAAGGCTTTACCCTCTGGACCATAAGCCCAATTAAATTCTAACACCATGTCAATCCACTGCTTCATTAAAGGTGGACAACTATACCAGTACAATGGATGATGCCAAATGATAATATCGTGCTGATTTAATAGTTCTTTTTCAGCAGCAACATCAATATGAAAATCTGGATATTGTTCATATAAATCATGAATAGTAACATGATTCTTACCATTAATATGATTAATTAAAGCCGTATTAACTCTAGATTTTTCATATTTAGGATGTGAAAAGAGAACTAATATTTTTTTCATAACACGAATTTAACTGAAAAAAATTAAGCTATTAAATTAAACGAAATTTTAATCCCTGTAATAATCATACCTGTACCTATAATTGCTATAATTAAACCCATAATTTTTCCAATTACAGAAATCACGTTATTTCCAACTATTTTAACAATTAAATCACTTGCCCTAAAAGTAAAATAGGTTAACAAACTCATTGAACCAAATATAAGAATCACTAAAATGATATGAATCGTTTCTACATTAGATACAAAATTCATGGCAGTCACAATGGTTCCTGGTCCTGCTAAAATTGGAATAGCTAATGGTGAAACCGCTATGTTTTCATCAATATGTACGTTGCCAAGAGTTTTTACATTAGACTGCTTAGATTGCAGCATATCAAAACCAATAAAAAAGATTAAAATACCACCTGTAATTTTAAAAGCTGGAATACTAATATTAAACAATTCGAAAATATACTTACCTAAGAGCACAAAAACAGTTACGATTATAAATGCTATAATATTTGATCGTTTATTGATATCTCTTTTTGTTTTTACATCTGCGCCTTGGGTTAAAGACAAAAAAACTGTCATGTTTGATATCGGATTAGTGATAGCAAAAAAGGCTGTAAATACTGTTATTGAGAATGTTATTAAGTTATCCATATCCTAGAACTATTAATCTTGAAAGAACTAAAATTACTTTATTATTTCCTAAGCAATTTATTATTTTTAATATAAAATAGAAGAAGCCACTCAAAAAGCGACTTCTTCGTGCTATTAATCAACACTTATATTATCTAAAGGAAACACCTTCTACAATAGGTTTAAATTTCTAGATTATAAGACATGAGTTAATCTTCCGGCGGATACCCATGAATTTGTTCAAAAACGGCATCAAAATTTTCACGAAGATAGGCATTAAGCTTTTTTTGATAATCCAGTTTTAGCCAACTTATAAAATTATAGGTGCTTTTACTAATGCACTTGCTATAAACTTGTATCCTATTATCAATGTCTTCTTTAAGTAATTTTGCCAACGCAAGGGCATCATACACATCTTCACTGTTCTCTATACAAATATAGGCATGTTGTTCAATGGATTTCTCTAAAACCACTTTAGAGGATTCTCCAGAAAAGGTGGCATCCTTATATATGGCTTTAATATCTAAGTAAGTGTCTTTGGATTTTGAAAATTCCGACCGAATATCCTCTGCCAACTCATGTTTAAAGGTACTTTCAATAGCTTCATCATCCTTAATACGGTCTATGTAGAAATTCGGAGATTTAAAAATGGCCTCCCAATCTAAGTCTGCACCCCAAGGACCAAAGCGATAGATATTATTGCCAAGATCTATAACAGTAAATTTAGACTTGTTGTTCAACACCCGAGAACCTCTACCAATCATTTGGTAGTACAAAGCCAAGGACTTTGTAGCTCTGTTTAGGATAATGGTATCTATAGTGGGTTCATCAAAACCGGTTGTCAGAATACTTACAGATGTTAGTATTGCATCTGGAGTTTCATGAAACCATTTTAAAATATGTTGTCGTTGTTTTTTGGTAGCCGTATTATCCAAGTGCATAATAGGCAACCCTGCATTACTAAAGGTATGGTATACCTGGATCGAGGTTTCTATACCATTGTTAAATATCAATGTTTTTTTTCCCTTGGAATGTGTCGTATAAGCTTCCAGTAATTTATTTAACATAGATGGACTCGTATACAGGTCTGAAGAAGATTTAACCGTATAATCTCCATTAGAACCAACCTCCAAAGACGTCAACCCCATATCATACTGAAAAGTTTCAGCTCTAGCTAGAAAGTCATTTTCAATTAAATTTTCTATAGATTCTCCTGGAATCAGCTCATCATAGTTGCTATTCATGGGCAACTCCTTATTAGAACTTAAGGGCGTAGCAGTAACTCCAAGAATAAAAGAGTTTTCGAAAAATTTAAACAGTTTTGTAAAGGAATTATAATGGGCCTCATCTACAATAACCAAACCAACGTCTGAGATATCCAATATACCATCATTTAGCCTATTATTTAGTGTTTCTACCATGGCCACATAACAGCTGTAACGTTCATGGTCATCTAAATTGGCTTTGCTATTGACTACTTTATTGACCACTCCAAAACTGGTGAGCATTTTAGAAGTCTGGTTACAGAGCTCTACACGGTGTGTCATTACTAAGACTTTTTTTGAGTGGTTTTTAAGGTATTGTCTAACCATTTCAGAGAAAATCACTGTTTTTCCGCCACCAGTAGGTAATTGATATAACAGATGGTAATCATCTCTTTCATTATCGAACTTTTCAAATATTTGTTTAATAGCACCTTGCTGGTAGTTATAAAGTTCTTTGTCTGTCTTCTTTTCCTGTATTTCAAATAAGGGCTCTTGCATGATGTTTTTTTCTGGTTAACTGCAAAGGTAAAACCTTCAATAAGTTATTACCAATATATTGAAAGACTTTTCGAAACAATTCCCTACAATTTTAAAAAATGATATCCATTGACAGGCATTCATCGTAGCAATCTCATGAAGTATTTAACTAGATTTTATCTAAAAGAAACGCCTTCTACTATAGGTTTAAACCTAAACATATAAAATGGTTTTGTAGATAAATCGTAGCCATCATTAAATACGGCACCTTTGTTTACTTGTGCTGCGGAAACATACATATAACCATCTATATGATTATAACTTACACCATCTGGCCACACCATATTAGGATCTATCACCATGGTTTTCAAACTTCTATCTTTTGCTAATACTACAGCGACACTATTGGTTTCTAATGCTGTTAGGTAAATATTTCCTGCTGCATCGATACTCATTCCTCCGTTGTTTGGTTTTTCAGAATAGGTTTCAATTTTACCATCTAATTCTGTTGCTGTTAATGCTTCATTTACTAAATCTAAAGTTTTAATTCTGTAGATTTTAGTGCCATTTAACGGACCATAATAAATGTATTCAAAATTAGTATCGGCAGTAATACCATCATTTCCGACTAATAAATCTGTACCGTTAACCGCTAAATGTTTTCCGTTAATAACCGTTGGTGTCTTTTCTGGTAAAGTGGTACGTGTACCTTCTAATAAGCGACGTGTTTTACCAGTTTTCATATCTACAATAATAAACGCTGCATTGGTACCATCGCCTCCATTTCCTATGCCTTCATCTGCTATTATAAAGTAACCATGTTTCGTATCGACTACCATATCATTAGGCTGAGCATACTTCGGCACTACCGAATTCGGTAAATAATAAATACGTTCTAACTGATTTGTTTTAGTATTCCAACCCACTATTTTGGGTGTTACTTGGTTACGTTGCGCCATATCTAACATCCAAACTATGCCATTTTTATCATTTCTAATACCAAGTACATTACTTAAATAATTATCGTCTGTAGCTCTTGGTGTATTCCATTCTTTATTAGGAAATGGTTTGCTTATTTTGGTTTTTGCATCCATAAGCATCACTCTGCTTTCTGGTGAGAAAAAAGGATGATGACTGTATACCAAATCGCCACTATCTGTAAATGTTATGTTACCAACGGCTTGATTTGTAGTTGTAAAAATTTCAGTTTCAGTTAAAGAGTTTTGTGATTGTACAGTCTTTACTGAAATAATTAAAATTACTATTAAACTTATGCTTTTCATAATTATCTTACTTCAAAATCACCGTTACTTCTTATGTAAATAACTGTTTCTTTTTCTGCTTTAATTGTTGAATTTGCGTTTTCTTTAGCACTAAAATATGATCCTGGTGTTAATTCATTTTTAGTTTCTTTTTTAGAAAACTGATGTGATAAACCTCCTGAAATAACAACTGCTCTAAAATTTAGACTTAAATTCTTAATACTACCATTAAAACCTGCTGGTAATTTTAAAAGTGTTGCACGCAGTTGATTTTTTTCATGGCTTCCCCATAAAAAAGCAGTTTGTACATTACTCTTTTCAGAAACCCATTCAATATCACTTGCATTAAGCCAAAACAAATTGGTATTATCTACATTAATTGGTCTTTCTCCATTATCAAAAGCTTCAGAAGTTGGTTTCACCAAATATGGTCCTTCTTGAATATCTAAAAAAGCCATATTTTCATTATCTTCTGCAGCTGTAATGTGTGCTTCTCCTGCTGGTTGTTGCCAATAAGAACCTGCTGGCAACCATTGTTTTTCGGCATTTTCATCATCATTATGCAATAATCCTTTAATTACAACTCCTCTGTAAGTAATATTGTGAATGTGAGGTGGTGAAGAAAATCCTTTTTTAAATTTAACTAAAAAACCTGCTGGTTCGTTTTTAGTACGATCTCCCCAAAGTTTTCCTGCTGCTGGACTTTTATCACCTCGCAATGGATTTAACCAACCCCATTCAACACTGTCTAAGGTAACTACTTCGTTTTCTGACTTAATATCATCTGTTGTTGGTGTTTGTGCGTTTGCAAATACACCTGAGACTAATGCTATAGCAATTAAAAATTTGTTTTTCATTTTATTATTTTTGAAATATTATTAATCTTCTTTTTTCGTTTTCTTTAAATATTCAGGTAATTCTTTACTTAACCAATCTTCACGTACAGGAACATGCACATCTAAATCTACTGTATCTTCTAAAGCCCAAAACTCATGTGGCACGTTTTCTGGGAATACAATCACTTCACCTGCACCAACTTCTACAAATTGTTCTTCACTATCAATAATAGTCTTGATTTTTACTTTACCAGACATGATGTATGTAATCTGCTCATTTGGATGCTGGTGCCAAGGAATATGAGCACCTTTGTCTAAATTAAAAATAGTCATTTGTCCTTTGTCACCATGAAACCATTTGCGCTTAATACCTTCTCCAATAGTTTCAGATGCCATGTTATTAAAATTGAAATGTTGTACTTTTGAAGTGGCAACAGAATCTATAGTTGTTACTTGTGCATTTGTTGTATTACTAGTAAACATAATGGATAACGTTAATGCTACTGCTATTGATTTGATATTCATTTTTATTATTTTATATGTTAAAACCCTTCTAAAACAATCTTACCTTTTGCTTTTCCTGTTTCTAAAAACGCATGGGCTTTACGAAGGTTTTCAGCATTTATGATTCCGAAGTTTTCGCCCAACGTGGTTCTAATGGTTCCATTATCAATTAAAGTAGCCACCTTGTTTAAAATGTTATGTTGCTCAATCATATCTTCCGTTTGAAACATAGATCGTGTAAACATAAATTCTATATGTGTTGAAACTGCTTTTACTTTAAAAGGCATCACGTTAAACGCTTTTGGATCGTCAATAAAACCGAATTTACCTTGTGGTTTAATCACCTTTACAATCTCATCTGCGTGTTGTTCCGTAGCATTTAAACTCACAATATAATCTGGTGCAGAAAGGTTGTATTTCTCATACTCTTCACTTAATTTATGTCTGTGATTAATTACGGTATCTGCGCCTAATTCTTTTAGCCATTCAGTCGTTTCTTCACGTGAAGCAGTACCAATAATATTTAACTTGGTTAACTTTTTAGCCAATTGCACCATAATAGAGCCAACACCTCCTGCTGCTCCAATAATTAATATAGATTTACTAGCATCGTCTTTAACAACTTGTAATCTATCAAATAACATTTCGTAGGCTGTAAGTGATGTTAATGGTAAGGCCACAGCTTCCACATATGACAAACTTGAAGGTTTTTTACCAACAATACGCTCATCTACAATTTGGTATTGCGCATAACTTCCTTGACGTGTAAAATCCCCAGCATACCAAACCTCATCACCTACTTTAAAAAGCGAAACCTCTTCTCCAACAGCCTTTACAACACCTGTAGTGTCCCAACCAATAACATTCCAATCATCTCCTTCAACAGGCATACCTGAACGTACTTTATAATCTGCTGGATTCACAGAAATAGCTTTTATCTCTACCAAAATGTCCTTTCCAGTTGCTATTGGTGTTTCTAATTCTACATCTTGTAATGAATCAACATCGTCTATTGGCAGATTCTCTTTATATCCTATGGCTTTCATTGTTTTTTTTTAAATTTTGATTATCAAAAACTACATCCAAGTCACTATATCTTCAAATGCTCTTCTTACTTTTGGAAACTCTGGCTCTGCTTTTCTATACCCAAAAGCCACCATAAAAGATAACCCGTATTTATCGGTATCAATTCCAAATTTGTCTTTTAATAAAGCTTCTGCCTTTTCTTGTTGGAAACCTTCTATCGGACAACTATCAATTCCTGTTAATGCTGCCGAAGTCATCATATTACCTAAAGCAATATACGTTTGTTTTGAAGACCAATCGAATAACTTTTTGTCGGTATCTAAATCAAAATCAGTGTTTTGAAAATCTCTATAAAACTTAGAGTACATTTTAATAACATCTTCTGGCAGTTGCTTCACATCTTTCATCATGTGCATAATATATTCTGCATCATGTTTTACCATTGGTGCTTTCATACTCAATCCTAATACAAAATGACTAGCTGTATCTAGTTTTAAAGGTGCTCCCCAAGCTACAGGTTTTAATAACTCACGTAATTCTTTGTCTTGTACCACTACAAAATGCCATGGTTCAAAACCAAAAGAACTTGGTGATAAGTTTGCTGTTTTTAAAATGAAATTAATGTCTTCATCTGAAACCGTTTTAGTGGCATCAAATTCTTTAGTCGCATGTCTGTAATTAAACGCATTTAAAATCTCTTCTTTTGCAATGTTTGGTGTGTTCATTTTTATAATGTTATAAGTTCTTAAATTATCCATACTATCAAAAGTATAGGAACAAATATATTGGTAGTTTTAGTTTCTCACAATAACGGTCATAAATGATAGTAGCTTTTTTAGACTACAAAAATGCTAACAAACCAAGTAAAAACAATACTTTCAAGCGAATGTTAAATTTACTATAAAAAGTATAGTTGTATAACTAATGATAGTAGTGTATCTTTGCAATTCTGAAACAACATTTACTATGGAAATTGAGTATAAAAAAAGAGTGATAAAATACAACGATAAAGAGTTTTCTTGTTCTACCAGTATAGCTATGGAATTGATTGGCGGGAAATGGAAAAGCGTGATATTAATATACCTCTTAAATGGTAAAAAGCGCTATAACGAATTGTATAAATTGATTTCTACAATTACCGAACGTACTTTAAGTTTACAACTGAAGCAGTTAGAAAAAGACGGATTACTTACCAGAAAAGTATATACCAAAAAACCGCCTTTACGTGTAGAGTACGAATTAACACCTTTTGGAGAAACACTAAGACCGGTTTTACTATCTATTGCAAATTGGGGAACTACAGTTGCTGAAAACAAAGGCGAAATTATAGAACAATTTTGATTTCAAATTTATAGGTGCAATTTTAATCATGTAAATCGTGTAACACCCAACTCAAGACCTCATCAAAACCATTGTTATATGCTTTCCTTGTTGAAGGTATTAGAACATCGGGCTGAATCCCTTCACTATCCTTCTCCTGAAGTCGAAATAACCGCTTAGTATACGTAATTAAGACCTTAGAATTGGGCAGTTGAAACTGACCTAAGTCTTGATAACCATTCGGATTTGCTCCTGAAGGCTCTCCAACTAGCGTTGCATTCAACAATTGTTTAAACTGTAACGCATTTACCATAGCTGCAGAATAGGTCTTTCTATTAATTAACACATATACTTTAGATTTCCAATTTATCGAATCACATGCATTGAGCCAGCCAGATAGGGTTAAGCCCTTATAAAAATCGCCTCCGTAATTATCGCGAAGATCAATGATGAGATGCTCAGATTTATGCTCTTGAATAAAGTTGTAAACGGCTTCTGAAAACACCTTCATAGCTTCTTCTGAAGGATAAGTTTTAAAGTTGATATATATGGTTTTAAAATCGTTTAAAGCCGTAAACCATAGATTTTCAAACATCAAATCTTTGGGTTGACTTATTTTAGGCTCAACAAGTGATAGTGTTTCATAGCGAAGTCCAGTCAAGGCTTCTTTAGTATACGATTCTAAAACAATAGTTTCTTTCTCACCATTGTCATTAACAAATGTAAACTCAGCCGCTTCAATCCTATTAGTTATATTGATAGCGTTTAACAATTCAGATATAATAAGGTAGCTACAGGCTCTATCCTTTAAAGAGTACTTATTCTCTGTAAATGGTGTGAGTTTTGAAACTTGCTTATAAATATCTTCAATAGCAACACCATCAATACATATCAATTTGTTTCCCAGATATTTTTGATGTGCTTCTGTAATACCAATCACTCGTACATCTCCATCAAAGTCAAAAAGTTGTATAGGATATTTTTTTAACGCTCTATTCCATAACGGAACTGCTGTATGACCATCTCCTTTACCTCCTCCAATTCTTTGTGTGATGCGCATTAACTCAGTAATGATTTGAAAATCTGTAAGCTTGAACAGATTAGACTTTAAGCTATCAATTTCTAAAGTAAGCTCAGGTTTTGATATCCTATGGTACAAATCAATATGCTTTGCTTCTAAGGTCTTGTGATAGTAATCAATATCTTCTATCCAGTCCTTATGATGTTGTGCTGAACCTAAAAACCCAAAAACAAATACACATAAAATTGTAAGCCTTTTTTTCATCGTTCTAGTTGTTTTTAAAACTCAATAACTGACTTATAAATTGATAGGGATTAAAGTTGGGTGTGGCCTGACTTATACAATATGAAATCGTTGTCTTTGCCTTTGGACTATAACCTATAAACGTTCCAAAAAAACCAAAGTGACCATAATAAACTTCTTCATTAACTATAAACTCGTAAACACCTAAACCATAGCGACTTTCATTTTCTTTAGTAAACTTAACATCTATCATTTTATGTAACGAATCTTGGTTAATGAGTTTTAAATGAAACAGCGCTTTAATGAAAATTGCTAAATCAGAATTTGTCGAAACCAAGCCTCCTCCAGCCCAATCAAATGAAGTATTAATATTAGAGAAATCAATAGCACCTACATATTGGTGTAGGATTGCTACTTCCGTTATTGGTGTTTCATAATACTCGAAAAAGGTGTGCTCCATATGCAATGGTTCAAGGAGTCTTTGTCTTATAGATGATGCCAATGATCTGTTATCTATTTGTTCAATGAGCAATCCTAGTAACACATAATTGATATCCGAGTAATACCAACCTTCATCAGGCTTAAAATGAGGTGTGTTATTTAGATTATAGTCAAAGTATAATGCCATGATGGCGTTTGGTGTATAGGATTGATTCGGATTTTGAAATAGTCTACCAAAAAATGCCTCTTCCTGATCTGTAAAGATATCTGCTAATCCAGAACGATGTGATAACAACTGCTCTATCGTGATATCTTTAGAATAATTCACGCCATCTAAAACATGAATGTTTTCAATATTAAGACTATCTAAAGCGCTTAAATAAGGAAACACTTTATCATTCAAATTGAGTTGTCCTTCTTCATGTAGCTGAAGAATAATAGTAGATACAAACAACTTGGTACTACTAGCTATTTTAAAAGCAGTATGCTTCGTGATAGGTGCTTCATCTTTATCAATTAATCCGAAACCTTCATTGTAAGTAAACTCATTAAGCTCATCATCAACATAAAATAATATACTATGCACAGGATGATCTATGTCATGATTAATGTGCTCACGAATACTATTATTTATCTGTTCTGTTTGTCCAAAAGACAACAGCGGCAGAAAGCATAGAAGGATTACTATTGTTCTCATACTATATACATTTATTGATCTAAATCTTTTACATAAGATACTAAATTCATCATCTAAACTACAAAAATGATTAAGGACTACTAAAACTAGCCTATAAGACTAGTCATAACTTAAGTTGTTATTTGTTCTCTAAAAAACTCATATAAACGTCGTGTTCCAAATCTTGGTGCTACTTGATCTTCAGACATTAGCGTTAAAAAGAATTCAATCGGGCCGTAAGTCTTTACCGAAGTAAAGGTTCTCAATACCCATATTAGTAAACGTCTACTCCAATCTGGCAAATGACAGATTTTAATAGGCTTCTGCAAAGCATCTAAAGCCATCTCACTTATTTCATTTAATGTTAACACATCTGGTCCTCCAACAATAATCTCGCTTTTAGATCTATAAATGGCTTGCAAACAAACAATAGCTAAATCTTCACCATGAATGGGATTAAACTTTTGTTCACCTTTACCAAACAAATAAACACGTCCGCCTTTAGCCATCTGCAAAAAGTCTTTCATATCAGAAAAAAAACCGTTCGGTCGAATAACTGTATACTCTAATCCTGAAAGTTTTAAAGCATCTACAAACTTTTCCTTAGCTTCAAAAATTTTAAGGTGTCTGTATTTATTGCCATTTATAGCAGAGACGTATATGAACTTCTTCACACCAGCTCTTTTGGCTTCATTAAGTAAATTCATATTGGCTTGGTAATCGACATCCATATAGGTTAAACCGTCCTTTTGTCGTGTAATACCTATTGTAGAAATTACAGTTGTAACACCTTCACAACAATTTACTAAGGTGTTTGGCTTAGTGACTTCAGCATTAATAATTTTAACCGTTTTACTTGCCAATGTATGTAGTTTCTCGGGAGATCTTGTAATCAACTTAGAAGCAATCTGTTCTTGTGATAAGATTGCCGCAATGTAGCCTCCTAAATAACCAGTTGCACCAGCGAGTAAAACGGTTTGGTTTTTATTGCTCTTCATAAGCCTTAATTTATAACCAATTAAAGCCTATCCCTATACTTAAAGACATGGCATCTCTATGAGCATCTCCTTTTAAATAAGCTCTACCTAATAGTAATTTAGATTGCAGATTCATTGAGAAATGACGTTTTCTATAAACCTCATATCCTGTACTAGCCATAAACGAACAGCCTAAATTCCAATTATCATTGTCATCACTAATATCGTAAAGTGCTGGTCCATCTAGTGTCAATCCCACGCCTCCATGAATCCACCATTTGTCTTTTACCCAATATTGTAACGATGGCACAAAAGCTCCAAAATGCCTATCATTATTCTGAAACTCATAAATCATACCTGGCATTGCTGCGGTAATTGCCAAGCGGTCATTTAGCATATACCCTATTTTTAAGTCAGGAAAACTTATGCCACCTTGAGTATCATCAAAGGTTTGTATGCCTTCGCTATCTTCTATACCTATAATGCCTGCGCCTAAACTAATCTCAAACATAAAGCCTTCGCGTGACTTGGTTGTATCGTCATCCTTGTTTTGTGCAAAAGTTAGTGTAGTGCATAGTAATAGAGCTGCAAAGACACCAGTTGTTATTATGTGTTTTTTAATTGTTTTCATTGTAATTTGTGTGTTTTGATTATATTTTGATTGTTGATTTAATACGTCACTTAATTGTTAGCGATATACTCTTCTATGGCTTCCGAGATACGCCCTTTTAACATTTCCCATTTCGCATCGTTTTCATTAAATGTTCCATCCATATTTGAAATAATAAAGAATCCCGACGACCCATCTTGTCTTAATTGTAAATGCGTTGAAACACCTAAACTATTGCCACCATGCACAAGGTTCCCATTTTTCATATACCAAAACAAGCCATGATTTTCAGCAAATTGATGAGGAACAATTCCGTCTGCTAATTGTGCTTCAAATAATAAATCGTAATAAACTTCATCAAACAAAACACCAGACTCACCTCTAGCACCTCTCATCATGTCTAATAAATACTTACTCATATCATCACTTGTGCTGTGTAGGCCACCTTCTACATAACCGTGATTTCCGTATCTAGGAAATGGAGAATTAGCATCATAATATTGGGTTGCCATAGTTTGAAAATTTACAGCATCTATATCTAAAGTTGAATCAAACATCTGTAAAGGGTTAAGGATATGATTCGCTACGTAGGCATCATAAGATTCACCTGACACATATTCAATTATATAGCCCAACAATGTTGTTGCATCATTTGAATACGCCCATGTGGCTCCTGGTAAGGCATCTAAATAATTATCTAAATTATATAGGTCGCCATCTTCGTCAAAGATTTCTAATAAGTAGTCATCTAAATCAACTTGCTCCATTTGTTGCATCCCTAAATCACTCACCATAATACTTCCAATAGTGGTGGTTACATCTTCTCCTGGCACTATGTAATAGTTACTTGCAATGTAAGTAGAAGGCACATCTACAATACCAGATGTATGAGTCACTAGGTGCTTAATCTTTATATTACCACTTGGCTGTTTCGGATTAATAACTGCTACAGGTAAAAGATCATTTATATTGGTTTCTAATGTAAAATAACCTTGTTCAATAGCTTTTGCTGTTGCCGCTCCTAAAAATGTTTTACTCACAGAAGCCATGTTATTTACCGTTTGATTTGTGTAAGGTGTTTGATTGGCAATATTAGCATAGCCAAAAGACTCTTGAAATGCAATGGTATTACCAATGCTTACATTTACCGAAAACCCTGGAACTGCATTAGCACTCACCAACTGTTCTAAATAAGCCGATAAATCGTCTGCTGTAATAATTGGATCTCTTTGTTGTCCTCCAGAACTTACATCATCATCACTAGAACATGAACTGCATAGTCCTACAAGCATAACCAGTAATAGATATACAGGTTTAAAAATTGTTGTCATAATTGTCGTTTTTTTGATTGTATTAAAATAATTCGATGCAAATATGCTGCATAACAACACACGCATCGTTCGACATTATGATTCCGAACCTTTTAGATGAAATTCCGAACGTTTTTAAGTAAAAATCCTTACTATCGTTGCGACTTAACCCATTGTCTAGGTGTAAGTCCTATTTCTTTTTTGAAGTACGTATTAAAAACAGTTTTAGAGTTGAAACCGCTTTCAAAAGCAATTCCTAATAAAGTAAAATGAGCATTTTCGGGTTTTAAAACAGCCTCTTTAAAATGTTCTAATCGGTAGCTGTTAATAAACTCATTAAAATTAACAGACAAATGTTCATTGAGTAACCATGACAATTTATTGGGATGCAAGTTAATACAAGCACCTAAATCCTTTAACGAAAAACTAGAGTTCTGATACAGCTTCTCATTCTGTATCGTGTTTTTCACCAAAGTGATATAGGCTTCTACTTCTGCATTTGGCACTGGCTTGGTAGCCGAGTTTAGCTCCTGTGTAGCGTTTTCAAAAGCACCTAGTTTATAATTGGCAAATAATGTCTGCTCTATAGCTTTATAGATATCATGAGACCGTAAGGGTTCTAAAAAAGGATCTAGCCTAAAGTTGACCAACTGACCTATATTCAAAGTAACCTTCTCCTTTAAAATATTTAAAGCAACTTCAATGTGTCCAGAATAAATTAGGAAATAAAAATGCCAAGGATAAATACTTTTAAAACTTGTATTTACATCAAGTGATAAAGCATCAAAGTCGCTTGCTGTATAAATTGTATCAGTATTCATTAAATTGAATAGTACCTCGCAAACCTTCGGGCTAATTAACTGCGGCATTGTAGCTATATAATTGCCAAACTGAAACGCATCCTTCATCAACATAAAACACGCCAACTTAGTCTCTATAGCTAAAGTAAAATTAGGATCTATCTTCAAACATTCGTCCAAATACCTAATGGCATTGTGATAATCTTTCTTTAAAAAATAAATATTCCCTTTGGTAAAATGATGGTTTGGAGATAACGGACTAATATCTAAGGCCAAATTAATATTAAGCAACGCCTTATCTAACTCGCCTGTTGCCATATATATTTCCGAAATCCCTTCATAAGCTATCGCATAACTAGGGTTTTTGTTTAAGGTCTTTTTTAAATTAAAAATCCCATCAGCATAGTTCCAATGGTTCCAAAAAACAATAGATGACTTCGAAAAATACCCCAAATAAGACTTAGGATTCAACTTCAAACCCTCTTCCAAATAATACATCGCTTGTTTTTCACCTTCCGTCTTATCTATATAGCCCCAACTAGACAAAATACCATACGACCTACTCAAGGCAAAATAAGCATCATAAAACTCAGCATCTTCAGCCACACTTTGCTTATAGTAATCTATAGCAGTAATATAATCGTCTAAATCCCAATTAAGCTGAAACGAACGCCCTTTTAAATACAATTTATAAGCAGCAATGTTCTTTGTGCCAACAATAGAGATATGCTCTGAAATATCTAAATGTCCAAAATTCTCACGTATCTGTTCGGCTATAATAAGGCTAATCTCATCTTGAAGTTCAAAAAGATCGTCTAAATCTCTATCAAAGTTTTGAGACCAAGTATGAAACCCATCACTAGTTCTTATAAGCTGAACATGAATACGAATCTTATTCCTAAATATTTTTATACTGCCTTCTAAAACTGTAGCAACGCCTAGCTGATTTCCAATATGCCGAACATCCATGGTCGTGTTCTTAAATGCAAATGACGAAGTTCTTGCAGTCACCTTTAGTCCTTTAACCTTGGTTAAAGCATTAATAATTTCCTCTGTAATACCATCGCAAAAGTAGTCGTTATCAATAGTATTGCTAATATTAACAAAAGGTAAAATGGCTATAGACTTCTGGTTAATCAAACGACGTAATTATTTAGGCAAAAGTAAAAAAATATCGAAAACCAACCCAACTGCAACTACAACTACAACTTCTACACGTCATGCTGAACCTCTTTACATCCCACAAGCTACTTCATTGCAAAAACAAACCCTACCACATCACTTCAAGTGATTTGTAAGGTAAAAACAAATTGTATCAAGAACCAAACCATGAGTTTTGTCATTCAGAGCGCAGCGAAGAATCCCATAAAGAAAAACAAAACCCTACTCTAGTTCCTAAAAAAGAAGCTTGAGTAGGGTTTTAGCATACTACGTTGTTGGTTAAGCGTTTATTCTTTTATTAGTCGAATTATTGCTTTTTTATTATCTGATTCGATTATCAATAAATAAGCTCCGGTAGACCCTTCCAATTTTAAGTTTAGCAGTTGACTATCCTTATACGTATTTGATAGAACTATTTTTCCATTTAAATCGGTTATAGTAATTGTTGTAGATTGATATTTATCACCCAAGTCAATAGAGAAATCACCATGCGTTGGGTTAGGATAAAGTAATAATTTATTACTAAAATTATTTTCTAAAACTCCCAAAGTACTCGAGGGAGTAACATTTACTGTTGTATTCGAATTAAAATATGTAGCCGTTATATCAAATGGTAATGTATCTTCCATTTCCCAATTTGTTCGATCATTTATAGCGGCTCTAATTGTTGCAGCATCTCCATCTAGAGTACCTGTATACCTTCCATTGTCATTTTCAGATCCTCCTTCAAAAACTCCACTAGGGTATAAATGCATTGCATTTACAGCATTGGTTAAACCATTAGGTATTCCAGAAGCATTTGCTCCATTTGCGGGGTATGATGGACTAGAAATACAACTTCCTGAAGAATTAAACCAGCCCTGAAGTCCATCACAACCCGTGTTGTGAGCATAATTATCATCCGTATAAATTGCAGCTAAAAAAGTAGCATTTGAAACAGTTGGTTTAGCTCCGCTCGTACTTTGATAGGCAATAAGTACATCACCACTCTGAACTATTGAGAAGTCACCATTAGTTTCTTTTGTCATAGTTCCTATGCTCGCTGTTAATACATTAGTAGATGATTCTGTAACACTTACTATAGTTCCAATCGATATTCCTCCTGCAGGAACAGTCCATGAATAATGTGCATCACTTGTATTGTCATGCCAAGTATTATCAGTACTTGACCAACTGTGATCTGTAAAATATACAACTTGACCTGCGCTTATATCGGTAAGTGTTATAAACGTAAAGCCATCGGGTGTGTCTTGTTGAAAACCAATAAAGGCAATATCACCAGCAACCAAAGATTGGGCATTAATAAATTGATTTCCTAAAAGAAAGATTGAACAAATAAGTAATAGTTTTTTCATAATGATTAAGGTTAAGTTATTGAATTTGGTATGTTTATTTGGGGCATATTTGTAACGCGTTACTTTATAGTTAGTTGCGTATTTTTAAGCGCGCAATATAGTTAAAAAAACTCAGTAGACACAAAAGTAGCGAATTGTCGAAGCAAAATCTATGAAAATTTTCATACGTGGGCTTGTACTAACAATTAATTTTATAAGGTGTTGGTTTTCGATATAATTTATGTCGTCTTTACATATATCTAGAAATCAACGGTCAATAAACCATTCAACAAACTACAAAAAGAACACAAAACGATAACTACACATCATGCTGAATTAGTTTCAGCATCCCAAAAGCTACTCCACAACCGCCACAAACCCTACCGTATCACTTCAGCTGATTTGTAAGGCATAAATAAATCATATCGAAAACCAACCCATCATAAATCAAATTACATAAAGCCAGACCAAACCTTCATACCAGACCATGAGCGTTGTCATTTAGAGCACAGCGAAGAATCCCATAAAGAAAATACCAAACCAAAACCACGCGTCATGCTGAACTAGTTTCAGGATCCCACAACCAATTCATAAATACAAGACATCTACACAATCAAAAAATCATTGGCGTACAAACACAAACAGAACGCATCATGAAAGAAATAGACAACATAGACATTGAATAAAGTCATCAATACCATCCTTCAATTAATGCAACCTAACTTATAAAACTATAACACCTCCATCAATTTCTTTGTGACCTCCTTCGGGACTTCTAGTACATTCCTTCGGGAATCCTTCGACAAAACCTTTATTTTACGAAGGAAACTCGAACAATCCCCGAAGGATTCCCGAACAAGAGTAAACGCTACATTTACACTTAATCGATATTTATGTCGATTTTTTACTATATTTAGTTCCGGAAATATGTTAATAACAGAAGATATGGCAACTTGTAATCAAGGCATTTTAGGCGATTTTTCTGGTAAAATAGGTCCTGTAATTGGCTCTAATTGGCGTGGGAAACAAGTGATGCGTTCTTTACCTACAAAAAGTAAGCAAGCATCTAGTAAAGCCCAACAATTACAACGTGATAAGTTTGCTTATGTGATTCAATTTTTAAATCCTATTAAGGAACTGCTTATGGCAACCTTTGGTGATAATACAGGTACTAAAACCCCTTTTAACAACGCCTTATCGTATCACCTAAAAGAAGTGGCACAGCAAACAGCTACTAGTTTTACCATGCGTTACGACAAATTATTAATTAGCAAAGGTACACTTTGTGGCATAGAAACCCCTGTGCTTACAAATGCAACTCCAAATGCTTTACTCTTACAATGGACAGACAACAGTAATCAAGGTCTGGCGCATGCTAACGATAGCTTGATTGTTATTGCCTATGCGCCTAACTTAGACAGATTTGAATTTTTCTTAGAGGTAGCCTTTCGTGAAAAAACACAAGTGGCCTTAGAATTCTGTGAAGATTTTCAAGGACAATCGGTTGAATTATGGGCGAGCTTTAACAATACTAATGCTATGTCTTCTGCCACGAGCCGATATTTAGGAAGTATTGTTTTGTAATTATAAATCGTTGCTTTGGAAATCGTTTAAATGCTCTTTTCGGCACTTTAATTGTATCAAAAAAACAAATCACAGGCATCGTTGGTTTTTATGCCTATTTTATTTAAATGAACGTCTTTGTCAAAACCTTTATAATGAAAACAAAGTAATTGTTTATTAAAAAATGTATATAAACACCTGACCATCTTGTATTTCTTTTAATTTTTATTTTATATTTGGCACCAATTAAGTATAACCCCAATTATACCTCATCTTAAACCTACTAAACATGAAAAAACTTACAATTTCAATTATTATGCTATGCTTATGCATTACAAAATTTGCTTTTGCGCAAACAGTAATACATGTCCCAGCAGACCAAGCAACCATTCAAGCTGCTGTTAATGCAGCATCAAATAACGACATTATAATGGTGGCCAATGGCACTTATAATGAAAGTATTAACCTTAACTCTGGCCCTAATGGCATTTCAATTATAGCAGAAAACGCTGGCAATGTAACCATCAATGGAAATACAGCGCCTGTCTTTACAGCATCAGCACATACTGGAGATATTACTATTAACGGCTTTGTTTTAAACTCCAACCTCAATGCCAATAGCCAAGGTGTTATAGACATCACTAATTTAACAGGTCACTTAACAGTTATTAATAATACCTTGTCTGCTGCTAATACCAATGGTGTTAAAATGAGTAGTACTACCACATCTCCAGTTAATACTTCTATTTTAAACAATAGCTTTGGTAGTTTTGGTAATGACGATCTCATTAAAATACTTGTCGGTGAAGACGGTAATGGTGGCGATGCCAATATTTTAATTGATGGCAATACCAATACAGGAACTTTAGAAGACGATGCTATTGAAGTTACTTTTGAAAACAGCAACAGTAATGCAACACTAGTCGTTACTAATAATAATTTTAGTAATTGGACAGGTACCGGAAACGGTATAGATGTGTTTTTGGGAAGTGGCTCACCAGCAGCTGAAAACTTAGAAGTACATTTTACAATTGCAGACAATACATTAACTCATACTGATGGTACTTCTTTATTAATTAATCTAGATGGTATTAATAATACCATTTACGGAACGATGTCTAATAACACAATTGTTGGAGACGCTATAAATACCGATCATGGTATGTATATAGATGGTGATAGTACTTCAAACGGTGTTACTGCATACCTAACTATTGAAAACAATAACATCTCTAATGTTATAGGCAATGGTATATACTTCAGACCGTATGCAGATGATGTAAATACAGATGTATGGAATATGATTGTTAAAAACAATACCATCAGCAACCCTAATGCTGATAATTCGCCAGCAGATATGAGTCAAGCAGGCATTTTAATTTCAGATTCTTCAGGTGCAAATGACGAAAACTATATTGTAAATACCGAAATTAACAACAATACCATTACCAATCTTAATGGTGTTACAGATTGTATCATCATTGCAAGACCAACATCTACTACAGTTGCTACTGCAGTAATTAATTATGAAGCATCTGGAAACTCTTGTGCACCAACCTTATTTGGTAGCCCAACACTTAGTGTAGATCCTGTACCAAATACTTCAAATCTATTAGAAATTGGTGATTTAGTATGGAATGATTTAGATGGTAACGGACTCAAAGATGCTGGAGAACAAGTTGTTCAAGGTGTTGTTATTCAGTTTACTGGTAATGGTTTTACGGGATCATCAACCTCTAATACCAATGGCATATATACCTTACCAGCCCTTATACCAGGAACATACACCTTAACTGCTGTTCCTACGTCAAACTTTCCAGATGTTAGTCTTAAAAATGTTGGTAGTGATGCCACTATAGATAACGATTTTGACCCAGTTACAAAAACAGTAATGGTAACCTTAACTGCTGGTGGTACTACTAACTTAGATATTGATCTAGGCATCTACAATGGCAGCACCTTAAGCCTTTCAGAGACTAATTTACAAGATATAAGTATCTATCCTAACCCAATCTCAAACCAATTTACCATTAATACCCAATTAACAAATTACAGTTATGAGGTGTATTCAATACAAGGGCAACTCATTGCATCTAAACAAAATAACCGTCTATTGCAACACATTGATGCTAGTGAATACCCAACAGGAATTTATGTTATAGTCATTAGCTCTAAAGCAAAAACAGCGTCTTATAAGCTTATTAAAAAGTAAACCGAACGTTTTAATAATAATTTTTAGACACCTTATACATGACCTAACACCCATTGAAACATCTATATATTTACCTATGATAAAGTAATGATAACAGTTGTTACTAGTTAAGTATAAACAGTTACAGGAGTTAATTCAAGTGATTTGTGAGACACGAGGAATTGTATCGAAAACAAATAGTAAACTAAAACCCTACGCTAGTTCTTTCTAAAAATGGAACTTGAGTAGGGTTTTATTAGTTGGAAAAACCAAAACATAAAAGCATTACGGCTTGATATTCTGATTAACCCGAAACAAATTATCACCATCATAAGCAACTTTAATCTCTCTTAAACGCTTATAATTATGTTTGTAACTGGCTATAACTCGGTCTTGTCCTTCATCCATCATAAAATTAGAATACGCACCACCAGCCGCAAAAGGATGTAAGGCATTATAATAGTGTTTACACCAATTGGTAATTACCTCAGCATTATTAGGATCAGGATCCACGCCAACAATCACACCTGCATATTTGGCTCCACGATAAGCCCAAGGTGTATCCTCAGCACCTACTCGACTTGCTGCGCCACTAATTGGGTATAGGTGCATTTGAGATAATGGTGTTGGTATGGCTGAACCATATTTTAAATGTTGTGCTGTTATGTCTGGCGTTAACGAATTAAAGAAATCGGCTCTCCAATACCATTGCAAGCCCTTAGGAAAAAACCCATCAAACATACTTTGAATAGCAGGATAAGCCATTTCACCAACATGCGCAAACAAAGGCTTCATATCGAGTACAGGCTTAAATAAATCCTCAAATTTTTCGGGATCTCCAACATAACACCATACAATACCACAGAACTTCTTGTTATGTAGTTCTTCAGGAAATGGAGACTCAGGAATAACCATAGTTGCTATAAAGCCGTTTAAATCTTCTGGTGTGTCATTAATAAAAGTATCATACCAAGCCATCACCTCTTCTACCTGTTCTATAGGCCATAAGGTTGGACCACCAATAACCATCTTTACAGGATGCGCCTGAAATGTAAAGGAAGTCACCACACCAAAATTACCGCCTCCACCTCTAATAGCCCAAAACAAATCGGTATGAAACTGATTATTTACGGTAACAATACTCCCATCTGCTAAAACCATTTCGGCTTCTAAAAGATTATCAATTGTAAGTCCGTACTTTCGTGTCAAATAGCCTACACCACCACCTAGAGTCAAGCCTCCAACACCTGTTGAAGAAACCATTCCAGAAGGAATAGCCAATCCAAACTCATGGGTAGCAGCATCTACTTCACTCCAAATGTTACCACCACCAACAGTTACTGTTTGCTTAGATTGATTGACATCAACAAATTTAATACCAGACAAATCAATCACTAAGCCATCATCACATAAGCCCAAGCCACCACCATTATGACCACCACCTCGTATGGCTATCAACACATCATTATCTCGTCCAAAATTCACCGAAACAATCACATCATCAACATTTTGACACATGGCAAATGCTCCTGGATGTTTATCAATCATACCATTATACACTTGACGCGTATCGTTATAAGTACTATCTGAAGGCAATATTAGCGCACCTTTTAACTGAGATCTAAAACGTTCTAAAAGATCTGGAGCGATTGTTTTAACTGAAGTTTTCATTGTTGTTGTATTTAGTAGTATTGGTTAATTTATATATTGAAAATAGACACACTAGCTTTTGGCTTGAGCTAAAGGAGAGTGATGCTCATGAACCATCTTCCATCCGGTTTTAGTCTTTACAAATAATAAGGTGATTTGGTCATTAACAATGACAAGGTCATCTCCAAATTTCAGATGAAAATCAGAATGAAATGTCAGATTTGCCACATCGCCATAAACAGCAATTTGTAAATCTTTAGCATCAAACTTGATAACTTCACTTACAGAGCCAAACACTGAACGTTCGTGGGCTTCATTAGCTTCACCGTCATTTCTAGGTTCCCCATTTTTAAACTCGGTAAACTTAGGACCATAAGCATGAAACGAAATGAGTTTATTCATATCGCCTTCTTTAATACTTTGTGCAATAGCTCCAAAGGTTTCCATCACCTCTTGTTTGGCTTCCGGAAACGCATTGTTAATTAAATCTACAGACGCTTCTTCTTTTAATTCATTGGATTTAAATCCTGTAATTACAAGTGTTATAATCACAATCATGCCTAAGGTCAACTTTGTTTTCATAATAATGTATTTAATTGATTCTCAACAAAAGTAGAATAGAAAAACAGACTACAATTCTACATATAGACCAAATAAATGCAATTTTAGACCAGAAGCAAAAATCCGCATAACATAATATAAGACAACATATTAACTAGCCATTATGAATCGAAGAAGGCAACACACCGTATTTTTTTTGGAAACATTTTGAGAAATACGCTGGACTACTAAAACCTGTTTGATAAGCAATTTCTGAAATATTTAAACGCTGTTGTTCTAGCAACTCTAAAGCCTTATTTAAACGATACTCCCTCAAAAACTGATTGGGAGATGTGCCAACCAAATCCATCATCGTTCTATAGAGTTTAGATTTACTATAGCCTAGATTGTCTTCAAAGTCTGTCACACTAATGGTAGCCTGAGACCAAATAGCTTCGGTATAAGTCATTAGTTGCATGATAAAATCTTCAGCATGACTCGTTAACACATTAATAGCTTTATGTACAGAAATAGGTTTATTTTGATTTTCACTTTCATAAAGATCTTTAACATCTGAAGTGACAGAAAAACCACCTTTAGCAATATCGCTTAAGTAGTCTGACGTTTGTATCGTATCTTCAAAAATGTGATCCTTAGCCGTCACAGGAATCCCTGCACTGATGCCTATTCTAAATTCTAAATCTGGTGTAATGGCGTTGTTGTACAAGGCATCAATACCCAAACCACAATGTATAGCATCTGATACAGCATCAAAAGACACTAAAAACGTTTGCCCTTCCTGACCCACTAAGCGTCCTTTATGCTCAGAAATTAAAGTGTTTATAGATGTTGTATAACCTCTAATGGCAGCTTTTAAAGTGTTTAATTCTGAACGGCGTAAAGCAACACACTTTAGTTTAACAACCATAAGTGTTCTAAACGCAGGATCGTTAATAATGTTGAGGCTAACATTTTTAGATTTTTCAGGATCTTCAATACGTCCTAAAAAAGATTCCACTATGGTGTCATTAACCTCTATAATTCGTGTCGGAATAGCACCATGAGCATGTTCATGCAAATCTTTAAGGGCTTGCATGTTTGGTGCATCAATTAAGCAAAAGGCTGTTTTTCGTTTTTCATCACACCAATACGTTAAGCCTCGACAATTGTATTTATGTTCTATGTCTAAATCGGCTTGATGCATTTCTGCAACATGTTCAGCGGTAATCCCTTCAGGAAGGTCATGTAAATCCAAATATAATGGCATCGTGTTGATTTTGAGTCTGTAATGTACAGTAATTTTTTGAATTATATAAATTGAGGGCAAGCTGCGTTAATGAGTTTTATCTAACTAAACACGGATTATAAATCCAAAAACAAACTCTCCTTATAACATTGTTTAATAATTAATCTCCTTACACTTCTTCACATGTATCTTAATCCCTTAGTACTTCATTCATAATACTCTATATTTGTGCATAACCGTTTATACTATGAAGAAAATCATACTCCTTTTTATCGTTCTATTCATGAGCCAAGTTACGTTTGCACAATGGCAAGATCTTAACTCTGGCATTACTGATACGCTTACAGACATTGTCTTTTTTGGAGACCAAGGTGTGGTGACTAGTGACAACGGCGTGTATTATACTTTAAATGGCGGTGATGGAAGTGCCAACTGGCAACGCTTTGAAATTACAGGTAATGCTCCTAAAGCACTATTGTATGCCAACACAGAATTTACAGGTGGATTTTCTAATCCTAATAACAGCCAATCTGAGGTTACATTCTATTTTGTTGGAGAAGATGTCGTGAACAACAAAGCCGTACTTATGAGCCTTGAATTGCCAACGCTTAACTACAATATCATAAGCTTAGACCTTCCTAACAGTCGCTTAAACGATATTAAATATGGAAAAGAATTTAACAAGTATTATGCCGTCGGGACCAATGGATTATTACTAACCTTCACGAATGACATTGCAACACATATCATTATTAATACTAACGTTACAGATGATTTTACAGCCATTAGTTTTAATACTAGTGGCTATTTAGCGCAAATTGGGAGTATTAATAAATATTTCAGATTAAACAGCTTTACCAACGGACTTGACGAATACAGTACACCTGGTGAAACACATAATGACCTCACCTCTATACCCTACTCTGTTAATGATAAATACATGAGACACAGTTTTACGAATATGATTGTGTATTCAGAGTATGACTATGGCCCTATTAACGGAAATACGATACTAGCCTCTGCAAATAGAAATTTTGTAGGTACCGATCATGGCATCTTTATATCTAATACCGACAAAGATGTACTGCAATGGCAACCGAGTTCGGGAAACGCAAACATTAAAGCCTTATGGCGTATCAGTAATGCTGCAACCATGTATGCCTGTGGTGAGAATGGAATCATCATGAAAAACGAATCGGCTAGCGATGAAGCTAAACCCTACGTACGAATTCTCTTTGATGGTGGCTGTATTTCTGAGTCCACGTATGACATAGACTCGGTTACAGGAGATACAGATTCTTGTGCTTGGTATATTGATAATGTTTTAGTGAGTACTAATTGCGATTCCTTTACTTATCCGTTTAGCACTGTAGGGACTTATACGGTTAGACTGGTAGCCACCTTTAACGGATTAACAACCCAGACCATAAAAACGGTACACATTGTAAATGACCCACAAATAGACAAACCATTTAATGTTGTAGATGAGATCTTATGTCATGAAGAGTCCATACAGATTGAAATCAGTAATTCGGAACCAAATGTGGTTTACACCCTTCATAGAGATAATTCGAATGCCATCTATGGTACAAGTGACGTCGGAAATGGCGGTACGGTGACTTTAAACTCAATACCCGTAAATGAAACGGCGACCTTTGTTTTAAAGTCAGCTAATGTTAATGCACGCGCTTGTGCCAGAGCATTTACAGATACCTTTGAAATTATTGTAGAACAAACTGAAGCTAATTTCCACGTAGGTTTATTAAATGCCACTACAAATGAAGACGTTACGTTTCACCAAACCAGCGCAGATGCAAGTAGTTTTGATTGGTCGTTTACCACGGCAGCTAATGCACTGACAACAACAGGTGAGAATCCAACAAACTCCTTTAATACAACAGGAGTACACGATGTGACGTTAACGGCTAGTTCTGTAAACCAATGCGTGGACGACATCACATTAAGCAGTCCGAACATATATGAAGAACCAGCAGAAACAAACGAATGTTGGTCTTATATTAACCAAAGTGAAAGTCCAGTATCACTAGCTTATTATCAAGACATTTCACATATAACAGAAGTCACCGATGGCTATTTAACTGGTGGTACTTATAGAAATGAACTCTTTGGAACCAACCATGGCGTAGGTTATGATCTCAATGAGTCTCGTGGAGGTTTCTTATCAAAGAGTGATGATAAAGGGATCTTAAAATGGCTCGTTTATACAAAAGGGCCTAACAACTCTACTGTATTTTCTTCTGCGGAAGATCTAAATGGTAATATTTATCTAGCCATTAACAGTAATGATTGTGAGTTCTTTGATAACTCTGGAAAGATAATCACCTTCGATAAAGGTGGGAATATCATAAAACTTAATTCCAAAGGCGAGCTCATTTGGTATATGGCAATACGCACCTTTACTCCTACAGGCTTAACTGTAGACAATAATAACGATTTACTTATCTATGGAAACTATGATATTTATGCAGATACTCAGCACGATGTGTATTTAAATGATAGCCTTGTTGATGAGGTCGGAACTATTATTTTTCCAACAGCAGATGACCGATTTTGTAATGGCATTATTAAAGCCACCCCAGACGGTAACATTTTATGGGATAATGAAATATTTTCAACCTCAGGTACTTTTGGAGTCGACCAGCAAACACGGTATATTGGTGTCGATGCCAATAACAATTACTATGTGAGTGGACAATACAAAAATCACATGTACATCTATCATACAGGCTCTACAGCATCTACCGATTTAGATTACCACCAATATTATGCAGGCGGCAGTATTTATGAGCATGTATTTAAGCTTAATACAGATGGCGCTTTACAATGGACCACTAGAAGTTATGTTACAGATAGCGGACTCTATAAGGCTGTGTTTCATCACGATGTCAAAACCGATACAGATGGTAATACATTCATTTTAGGATCTAGTAATTATGGTGGTGCTAGCTTTAATCATATTCATAATGTTGAAAATGCAGATGGCTCTACATTTTCTTCCGATGAGGCACTGACTTACTTTTTAAAGAAAATTAATGCCAATGGTTTCGTAGAGTGGATTCTTGGTACTGAGGAAACAAATAGTTCAAATTCAATATTCCCCGTAGGATGGCAATTAGAAGTAAAGAATGGTGTGGTAACCACTATTGGAAAAATAAAAGCCAATATTACAACACCAGAAAATGTGATGTTCAAATCTAGTAATGATGAACTGGTTACACCTGCTTTAACTGCGAATGATTTATTTGTTAATTCATACAGCATAAGTGGTGTATTAAATAAAGTAACTGTTTTTAATTCAGTAATTGAAGACCCTTATAACATCACATACGAAGGCCTTATTAGTAAAGACCTAGACAACTATTATTTAGGTAGTAATTTTGGGTCCACATTTTCTGATAGAGATGGTCAAATTAATTTTTTAAATAGTGAATTTTGTGGCACCATTTATAATAGTTCCCTATCTGTAGAAGACTTTGAAAATAATATCAGTATAGTTTTAGTACCAAACCCTAACAATGGTAATTTCAAGTTAAGTATAGACCACTCCTTTTCAAAATGTAAAGTGGCTATATACAATTTACTTGGTCAACTTATGTCTGAAGAAGAATTCACAATAACCACAGATATTCCTTTAAAAATAAATGGAAGTAGTGGTATTTATATTGCTGAAATCAGTATTGACAACACTTATAAGAAAAGTATAAAAGTAATTGTAAAATAAACAACACGAAACAAAGAAAACAGATAACTTAAGTAGTATACCTAGTCGTCTGTTCTCAATACATAAGGATTATATAACCGCTATCTAATCAATAATCTTAATCGTTTTACTTTTGGTACCATTACTAATTTTTACTTTGTAAGTTGCAGTAGCATCCTTGGTATTATCTGATTTAATGGTACAGTTAACACCTTTAATAGACCAATTTGGATAGTTTTTTAATATTTTAGCATTAATAGTATTTGGTAATCTTATGTCTTCAAATTTTTGAATACTTCGAATAGCTTCTCCATCCTGATTGTAAACATTTGTAATAACATTATTTGCTTCTTTAAACACGACTGTATAGGTTGCATTCTTTTTAGATGTATAAATAGCATTTGTAGTGATGTCGTATTTTGACACTTCATTTTGAAATGCGGTAATACGTTTTGACACCTCATTAGTTACAAGACCATTTATATATGGCACTGTAGCATTCGTTGTAGTTGTTAAATTTGGCATTTCAATTTTTGAATTGACAGCATTAACAGCAACTTCATTTTGTGAAAAAGTTAGGTTGGTTACCCCTAATAACATTAAACCTAAAATACATGTTTTCATAATATTTAATTTTATAGTTATACAATTTTACTGATTGGTAAAAGACCTTTTCTAAGGACATAACTAAAGTATTAAACATAGAAACTAAATTACTGATTTTAAGATAGACAGCTAATACACAAGGAATAGACAACTAATAGACAACAAAGAAACAGATGTGCCAAAATAAATATAAACACCTACAAATAAGCTGTTTATATATTTTGTATAAAATTATCGAGATCTTCGCCTTCAGCTAGGTTTAGCTTTTTTCTTAGTCGGTATCGACTTGTATTAAGTGACGCTAAAGTAATATTTTGCAAAGTAGCAATACTCCTACTATTAATTTTCAAACGAATTAATGAGCTTAATCGAATCTCATTCTTACTTAAATTAGGGAATTGTGATTTTAGTTTACTATAAAAAGCATCACTTAATTTGTCTAGTCGTTCAAAAAATTCTTGCGTATCACTATCAAAAGTTATTTTGTTTTCAATATCTTGATCTAACTCTTCTAACAGCTCCGCTCCTAACTCTTTGTTTGCACTTTTTATAACTTTAAGCTTTGCCGCAAGTTCTTGAGCCCATTCTTGATTTTGAGTTAGATTAATAGCAAAGTCCGATAAGTCGCGCTCTTTAGATTTTATTTCAGAATTAAGTTGCTCAACCTTTAAAGCAGTATTCTCTAGTTTGTGTTCTGCTAGTAATTGCTTGTTTGTTGCGTTTATAATATGTTGACGACGTCTCAAAAACAATGACAATAACAAAATTATGAAAATTGAAGAGGTCAATGTTATAATCCATAATTTAAAACGCTGACTATGGATTTTATTCTCTTTTTCTATGCGATCAATTGTATTACGCAATTCTACTTTCTCTAACGCTATGGTGTTTAACTCTTCTTGCCACTTATGCTCAGATACCATATTTTCAGTATAAATACTATCAGACAATTGTTCTATGCGCAGTAAGGTTTGATAGGCTAATTTAAAATTGGTTTGTTTGGCATGCAGATTAGATTTTGCTTTTAAATATTCTAATCGTGATTGTGACCTTATTTGTTCTGTGTTTTTTGGAGTCTCAATAATACTTTTTAACTCATGTAATGTATTTTGAGCTTCTTCAATTCTATTGAGTTTCAATAAGGATTCAATCTCTTGACTTCCAGCACTAATCAACCTAGGAACATCTATTGTTTTAGTCTTTTCGTTAATAGCACTTTTATAGAACTCAAAATTTGTACGATACAATTCAACAGCCTTTGAGTGTAGGTTTGAATCTGTATAAATATCAGCTAAATTATCTCGAATGCTGCCAATGAGCGTATGGTTAGGAAAATCTTTTTTAGTAATTTCATACGCCTTGTTAAAGTAAATCATTGCCGAATCTAAATCGTGTTTGTTCCAATAAAAAAACAAGCCATAATTATTATATGCCGAAGGTCTAGAGACCATGTCATAATGTGGCTCAATAAACTTTATGTTTCTTTTGTGTTGACTCGCTGCACTATCAAGTAAATTGATTTTAGCATAATTTTCAGCTTGAACACTATAAGAATAGGTAACCATTTCGAGTAATGCACTTCTTTCTTCTGGTGTTAATTCTAATTCATGTTTAGAATAATATTCAAAAAACTTACTGTACCAAACAATAGATTCTTTAGGAAATCGCAATTGCATAAACCAATTACCAGAATGTAAATAACTGCGAAGTTTAAACTCATGATGATGAACAATACTATTCAACAATTCCATACGTTCAAAATGCTGAGATAAATACGTTTGCAATTGTGCTTCAGAAAATGATTCTCGCCTAAATGTCCTAAATTCATCTTCAGGAAAATCTAGCTCCATCTGAGCTGTTATCTTTCTATATTCAAGCAATGCAGAATCACTACTCAACTGTTCTTGAGCTGTACTTTTTTGAGTAAATGTAAACACAACACTTACTAAGCAATAGTAGAATAATTTTTTCAGTGTCGTTAATGATTGGTTTCTCAAATATACAAGAATTATACAAGAGAGCATCAATAAATACTAAAAACCAGAGTGTTAACTATAGTAAATCTTTTATTTTGTTGAGGCACTTAATCCTCCCAGCCCCAAGGCGCATCTGGAGTGTCAATTGGCTTTGTTAAATCCATAACCACTTTAAAAACACGGTCTGTTCCTAAGCGACGTAAATTATAAGTAAAGCTAGTGTCGTCTATAGTAATCCACCAAACATTTGTAGCAGCATCAGGTATAACCGTTTGTGTATGTACATCTGCAGGAAACATTTGAATACCTGCTTTTCCTTGATTAGCAGCTGTACCACCATAAAAGTTGATGTCTTCCATAGTTCCATCTTCATGACGATGATCGTGTTTTAAAGAAATAACACCATCATCATTCATGGTTAAAATCCAGGTGCGCGATTTATCATCGCCAACATAAAAAGGAATCTTCATTTCATTATCACTACAAGCTCTTACGTGCATTACTAATGTCTTGCCGCCAAAGGCTTCATCCTTTTCAGGAATTTCAAGTGTTCCTGCATAAGCTTTTCCACAGTGAGACTTTAGTGTGTTCCAAAAAGCTAAAGATTGTTCTTTGTCTTGCCCAATAGCTTGTAAGCTTAAAAGTAGAGTGATTAAAAATAAAACACGTTTTAATAACATAATGTTCTTTTTATTTTTTAAATGGTAACCAAATATAGAATTATAATCGTTAAAATTATAATTATAAACTTCTGTTAAAAAAAAGAATGAACGTTCACTTTTATATATCTTTGTACAAGAATTAGAAACAAAATGGCTAAACTTCAAAAAAGCATAGATAAACGTAACGCACTTGTAAAGGCTACTATTGAGTTGGTTAACAATAATGGATTTCATGCAACGCCTATGAGTAAAATTGCTAAAATGGCAAATGTGTCTCCTGCAACCATCTATCTCTATTTCGAAAACAAACAGGATTTAGTGAACCAAACGTATATTGAAATGAAAGCCGAATATACCAAATACGCTTTTGCAAACTTCAATCCAGATATGAATGTAGTCGATGGCTTTAAATTAATATGGAATCGCATTGCCGATTTTAAATTAAAAGAATGTGAAAGTGCTATGTTTTTAGCACAATGTGACAATACACCAATAATTGATGAACCTAGCAGAAAAGAAGGTATTAAACATTTACAGCCTTTACTTGATCTTTGGGAACGAGGCAAAAAAGAGGGCATTATCAAACCGATGTCTAATTACCTACTCTATGCCTATGCCATCAATCCATTATCATTTTTAATGATATCACAAAAGCGTGGTGCATTCACCTTAGATAAAACACATATTGAAGAGGCCTATCAATCGGCTTGGAATAGTATTAAAGTAATTAAGTAATAAAAAAACAAAATGGATAGTTTAGAACTTTTAGATAAATTAAATTGGAGATATGCTGCTAAAGCTATGAATGGTAAAACTGTAGCTGAAGATAAAATACAACGCATCCTTGAAGCTGCTCGTTTAGCTCCAACTTCAAGTGGCTTGCAACCTTTCGAGATTTATGTAATTAAAAATCAAGAGATTAAAGAACAGATTCGTCCTATCGCTTGGAATCAATCTGTGATTACAGACTGTTCTCATCTACTCGTTTTTGCAGCTTGGGATACCTACACCGCAGACCGAATTAATTACATGTTCGATTTAACTAACGAGATTCGTGGATTTAAAAACGAAGGCTGGGAAAATTACCGTCAGATGTTATTAAATGCATATCCACAAAAAGATGCTGAAGAGAACTTTAATCATGCTGCTAAACAAGCCTATATCGCATTCTCACAAGCCATAACTGCTGCCGCTTTTGAAGGCATAGATGCCACACCTTTAGAAGGTTTTGAACCTGATGCTGTTGACAAGATTTTAGGATTACGCGACAAAGGATTACGCAGTGCTGTATTATTACCATTGGGCTACAGACAAGAAGACGAAGATTGGTTGGTCAATCTTGTTAAGGTTAGAAAACCTATGGAAGACTTAGTCACTGTTATTGAATAAAAGTTTTTATTCCAATAGAAAACATTAATAATAAAAAAGAAAAGAAGATGAACAATTTTGAATTTAAAAACCCTACCAAAATCATATTTGGAAAGGACACGATAGAAAAATTAGAAAACGAAATCCCTAACGATGCTAAAGTATTATTACTTTATGGTGGTGGAAGCATCAAGAAAAACGGCATATACGATCAGGTTAAAACAGCCTTATCTAAAGTAGATATCATTGAGTTTGGTGGCATTCCTGCAAATCCTGAATACTCCAAATTAATGGAGGCTCTAAAAATTATAAAAGACAACAACATCACCTATCTATTAGCTGTTGGTGGTGGCTCTGTAATTGATGGGACTAAGTTTTTATCAGCTGCTGCATTATATGAAGGTGAAACGCCTTGGGATATCTTAACTAAAAACATCAGAACCGAAAAAGGCATGCCATTTGGAACCGTCTTAACGCTTCCTGCTACAGGTTCCGAAATGAATTCTGGTGCTGTGATTACAAGAAAAGAAACCAAAGAAAAACTAGCCATGGGTGGCCCTGGTTTGTTCCCTATGTTCTCAATATTAGATCCGCAAGTGATTACCTCTATTCCTCAACGTCAATTAGCAAATGGTTTAACCGATGCTTTTACGCATGTTCTTGAACAATATATGACGTATCCTATTGGTGCTTTATTACAAGATCGTTTTGCTGAAAGTATTCTACAAACCCTTATCGAAGTAGCTCCCAAAGTATTAAAGGATCCTACAGATTATAACGCAGCTTCTAACTTTATGTGGAGTTGTACTATGGCACTTAACGGATTAATCCAAAAAGGCGTTCCTACAGATTGGGCTGTACATGCTATGGGTCACGAGTTAACCGCAATGTTTGGTATCGATCATGCACGTACTTTAGCTGTAATAGCACCAAGCCATTACAAATTTAATTTTGAAGCTAAAAAAGAAAAATTAGCACAGTATGCCGAACGCGTTTGGAATATAACAGAAGGTACTACAGACGATAAAGCCTATGCTGCTATCGAAAAAACAGTAGACTTCTTCCATGACTTAAGCATTGATACAAAGCTGTCCGATTATACTAAAGATTACGAAGGAACAGCTGAGAAAATAGCACAACGTTTTACAGATCGTGGTTGGTTAGGTTTAGGAGAACACCAATCCTTATCACCAGACAAAGTAGAAAAAATTGTAAAAATGGCATATTAATTTCAAGTTATGAAACTATTAAAGTCATTAGCCTTAGCGCTAACTATCATTACTGTTTCAAGTTGCAAAGACAAAACACCTTCTGAAAACGTTTCAGAAGTACAAACAAAATTAAAAACAGAAAAGAAAATGAACGTATTATTCGTATTAACATCTCACGATAAATTAGGAGATACAGGAAAGAAAACAGGATTTTGGGTTGAAGAATTTGCCAGTCCTTATTACACATTATTAGATAAAGGTGCAACTATTACAATTGCTACGCCTAAAGGTGGCGCAGCACCAATAGATCCAAGTAGTGACTCACCAGAAACCGCTACAGAAGCTACCGAACGTTTCAATAAAGATGACGAAACGCAAGCTAAAATTGAGAATACTAAACTATTGGCAGACATCAATCCTGATGATTTTGATGCCGTTTTCTATCCTGGTGGTCACGGACCATTATGGGATTTAGCAACCGATAAGACTTCTGTTGCCTTAATTGAAACATTCAATAGCCAAAAGAAACCAATCGCATTCGTATGTCATGCACCAGTAGCTTTAAAAGATGTTAGAACTACTGACGGAACTCCTTTAGTTAAAGGTAAAAAAGTGACAGGTTTCTCTAATTTAGAAGAAACAAAAGTAGGACTTACTGAAGTTGTGCCTATCCTTGTTGAAGATATGCTCATCGAAAATGGTGCTAAATACTCAAACGCAGACGCTTGGGAACCTTACGCCATTCAAGATGGTAATCTAATTACAGGTCAAAACCCAGCTTCATCGCAACTCGTAGCGAACAAACTATTAGAAGCATTAAAATAATTCCCCTGATTGATTAATAGCGAAAAGCCTGTATAACATTATGTTTGCAGGCTTTTATTAGTTTATCGTTTAAGTGTTTTTAAGACTTCAAAAAAAACTTCAGGTCTATCTGCAAGTACTATCAGTGTGTCGTGAACTTTAATTTCGGTTAAACCATTTGGAACGATATAACTATCCTCTCTTTTAATCATTGCTATTATCGCATTTTTCGGAAACCCTAATTCTACAATTTTCTTATCTAGTGCAAAGCAGCCCGAAGTTATTAAGAACTCTCTCATTTCAGCCTTAGGGTTTTCCGCTAAAAGCAAATCCGTAGCATTCAATTTCTTTTGGGTTTCTGGCAACCCTACACCCAACCATTTGGCAACAATAGAAAGCGTCGTTCCTTGAATTAATATAGATGTCACTGAAATGAAAAACACAATATTAAAAATCATATTTGCCTTGTCAATGCCTGCCAATAAAGGATAGGTTGCAAACACAATCGGAACAGCACCTCGTAACCCAACCCAAGAAATATAAAATCTTCTTTTTAGCTTCATTTTGAAAAACATAAGACTAATAAAAACACCTATTGGTCTCGCTACAACTATCAAGAATACTGAAATTAGTAACCCAATACCCATATATGGAATAATTTGCGAAGGAAAAACAAGCAAACCTAAAGTGAGGAATAAAACAATTTGCATAAGCCACGCTAAACCATCAAACATTTTTAAAATGGTTTTTTTATGAATCAGGTCTTGATTGCCTAAATATACAGCACAGATGTAAATGGAAAGAAATCCGTTTCCTCCTATAAAATCAGTCGCTGAAAATGTAATAAACATTAGTGCAATTACTAAAACAGGATAAAGCCCTTCAAAGTCAAGTTTAATTTTATTGATGATGTATTTGCTAGACATTCCAAAGGCAATACCTGCTACACCTCCTAAGATCATTTGTTGTAAAAACAATGGAATTATAGAGACAAAGCTTTGATCTTGATGAATTACCAATGTCAAAAAGGCAATAGTAAGCACATACGCCATTGGGTCGTTACTTCCACTTTCTAACTCTAAAGTTGGCCTTAAGTTTGTTTTTAGTGCAAGACTTTTTGAACGTAAAATTGAAAATACAGCAGCTGCATCTGTTGAAGACACAATTGAACCTAATAGTAAACTCTCATAAATGGTAAAATCTGTAACAAACCATACAAAAGTACCAAGTGATACTGCAGTTAATAAAACACCTAATGTTGATAGTAAAATACCTTCCCGAAGAATTGGCTTAACTGCAGTCCAGTTAGTGTCTAGTCCACCAGAAAATAAAATAAAGTTTAAGGATACAATACCTATAAATTGTGCAAGCTTTGGATCATCAAAACGAATCCCTCCAATACCATCAGAACCAGCCAACATTCCTATTGTTAAAAAGAGTAATAACGTGGGAACTCCGAACTTATAAGACGTCTTACCAGCAAAAATACTGACAAGAAGTAGTAAAGAGCCTACTAATAGTATGTTTTCGATTGTTAAAGTCATACTTTACTTGTTTCATTTTACCTCTACAAAGATACTCTTACTCAACTAAAAAGTTAGTAAAATATAATGTTGTTTTTCTAGCCCTCATACGCTCAGGTTACAATAGGTAATAGCATTGAGAGAATAACCAACTCTTGTCATTATAAGGACAAGATTGTAAAAAGTAAAGCAATTTAATAGCACAAAATACTTGGAGTTTTATTCCGTGCGCTTAGATTTCCTGTAAGTATACTTAGGATAAATAGTACGTTTAGCAAAACGATTTAAATTTCCTGCATTAATCATTTTATGATACACCTGTTTTGTGACTCCAAAATATTCATAGGTAGAACCATCTGTAAAGGTAATTTCTAACAATAAACCTTTATGTTGATAATCTGCAATAGGCGAATTGGCAATAGTTTCTGTATAACTCTCTAAATTCAATGCTTTTGTTTCAGGAGCCATACTCACCAAAAAATGGTAACCATCAATAATCTTTCTACTTTGAATCTCTGCTTCTTCTTGTAAGGCATCTCCATTTTGAAACTTATCTGGATGCCATTCTTTAACCAAATTACGATAGCTCTTCTTTAGAGGCTTTAATTCGATTTCATTTACTACCCCAAAGAGTTTCTTGTATTCGTTAATGCGTTTCATACCTTTTTTTTTGAAGCCGCAAAAATACATGTAATAATCACATGAATTACAAAAAGATACAACTAAAAAAATTGAAATCTTGTTTTAGTAATTCACTATTATAATCTTATACAAATTAATTGCCATTACGAAGACGATGCATTCCCATATCATAAGCATATCATAAGCATATCTAATCCATATGATAGCCATGGTAACCATCGAAAATTCCTACGTAATAATAGTTAGTGCTTGGCAAGAGCGCTTAAAGTTAAATAATACTTACCCGAACCTTCTTCTTTTTCAAACGTGTATTGTTCAATTTAGATACCAAAACATCAGCAATACTCACAGGAATAGCAACAAAAGCACAATCTTGCTTCAATTCAATCACTCCCAATTGATCTTTATTAATACCGCCTTGTTTAAAAAAGAGTCCTGCAATATCACCTTTAGAGATTTTATCCTTTCGACCACCAGAAATAAATAAGGTCGTCCAATATTCAGGCTTGCGACTTTCAGTTTTAGACAACATCTGTACTTTAGGTTTCCCTACAAATTCAGGAAACTCCTCTTGAGCACCTTTTATTAAATACGCAGTGCCTTTAGAGTCCATTCTAGCTGTTCGTCCATTTCTATGGGTGTACTCTTGTAATGCTGAAGGAATTTCATAATGAATAATATAACTCATCTCAGGAATATCAATACCTCTCGAAGCCAAGTCACTCGCAATAAGCACCGAAACACTTCCATTTCTTAACTTTATCAAAGCACGCTCACGATCTCTTTGTTCCATACCAGCATAAAAACAGGTATGAGCAATGCCTTTTTTATCTAAAAACCGACTCAAATCAACAATGCGCTCTTTTTGATTACAAAAGATAATTCCAGGAGCATTACCCAAATGATTCAATAAATCTACAACAGTATTATGCTTGTTTTTAGAAGGCGACAACACCGTTTTCACAGTAAGTTTAGGATGCGTTCTCTGGTTTAAAAAGTCTAAGGTTTCAGCATTGGCCATTTTTAAAAAACCTGGTATCGCTGTGCCTTGTGTAGCTGAAGTTAGGATGCGTTTTGAAATATGAGGCAAATATGCCATAATGCTTTTCAGTTCTCCTCCTGCACCAACTTCTATCGACACATCAAACTCATCAATAACTAAAGTCTTAATATGTTTTGTTGTAAAACGTTCTTGCTCAAGATGATCTGCTAAACGTCCCGGAGTTCCTATTAAGATAGCTGGTGTATGCTTCAATTCTATTTTATCTTTAGAAATTGCTCGACCACCATAAATAGCATTCGCTTTATAGCCAGAACCCATAGTTCGTATCACAGTTTCAATTTGAATCGCCAATTCTCTAGAAGGCACTATAATCACAGCTTGTACTTCTGTGCATTCCGGATCTAAACGTTGCAATACTGGTAATAAAAATGCTAAGGTTTTTCCTGTGCCTGTTGGAGATAATAGTATCGTATTTGTAGTACTATTAATCACAGCCATGGCTTGCTCTTGCATGGCATTTAAAGCATAAATATTTAATTTCTCAAGAATCTCTTGTTGTGCTTTAATCTCATTTGCCATAATACATAGTTCGTTTAGTGGTATTAAATCCCTTTAGTTTCAGAGTACCAAATAATTTTCAGCAAAGGTAACAACACTTTTCTTTGGATTGCTATCTATTTCAGTTCAAATACTTTTTATTAATAGTATCCTAAAGCTAATATCAAAGAAATGTCTATCCTTCTCTTCTTAAGACCTCTAAAGGCGAACTTCTCAATACCGTTTGAATATTACTCAAACCTATAGCTAAAACCAATAGCGTAATACCAGGTAAAAACACTAAAAAAGGAATTAGTGAAGGTACAAACGGTTCTTTAAATACAAACAATGCCAAACATAAACTACTTAATAAGGCAAGTAAGATGCCAACCAAACTTCCTAGTAAGCCTAAAAACACATACTCAAAAGCTGAAATTTGTAAAATCTGTTTGTTTTTAGCTCCTAATGTTCTGAGTAACACACTTTCTTTAACCCGTTGGTATTTACTTGTGCGCACAGAACCAATTAATACAATAATACCTGTGAGTATGCTGAAGAACGCCATGAAATTGATAATCCATGTTACTTTATCTAAAATATCTTCTATTATAGTAAAAACTTGTTGCAAATCAATAATAGAAACATTAGGAAATTGAGCGACCAATTCACGTTGTAAATCTGCCGAACGCTTTTGGTCAGCAACATTTGTAGCCATTACACTAAACTGCGGAGCATCATCAATTACGCCTTTTGGAAAAACAATAGCAAAGTTAGGTTTTAGCTGTCTCCAATTAACCTTACGAATACTTCCTATGGTCGTTTCCATAAGAACACCTTGTACATTAAATACAATTGCATCGCCAATACCAGCATTAATATCTAAAGCTAGATTATCTGAAATAGAAACCACTACAGGATCACCAGCTTTAAGCTCACCTATCCACTCTCCTTCTTGCAACTCTTCAGAACTCGTTAGTGAATCACGATAAGTCGATCTAAACTCATGATTTAAAACCCAGCGCTTAATCTGTTTCGTAGAATCTTGACGCAACGTACTAACTAATTCCCCTTTTATACTATGCATACGCATTGTAACTAATGGAATATTATCAATTACAGGCAAACCTTTAGATGTAATTATTTGTTCTAGTTGTTCACGTTGTTCTGTTTGTACATCAAGGATAATCATATTAGCATTCTCTGAGGTATCTACTTCAGATTTGGTTAATAAAATATCTTTAGTAAAATATAAAGTGCTAATTAAAAACGTACCCAAACCAATAGCTACAACTAAAACAACCGTTTGATTGTTTGGTCTGAATAAATTAAGCAAACTCTGTCGCAACGTAAAACCCCAACGTTTAGGAAAATACTTTCGAACCCCTTTAATACAAAGCAAAGCAACACCTGCCAAAATACTAAACGTCATAAAAGTAGCAAGCACGAAACCAAAAGCATATACAGTATTTTCAAGCAACCAGAATGAAAATAAAAACAGAAAAAGTAGAATTATTGAGAATACCAAAAAACGTACTTTTCTAGGTTCTTGTGAAGCTTTCTCATCAACTCGTAACACGGCTAAAGGCGATACATACCAAGTTCTAAGCAAAGGTAATAATGCAAATAAAACAGACATAAACAAACCAAGAAACACACCCATAATTATAGGTTGTACTGAAATGCTAATTTCAACAGTAAAAGGCAAAAAGTCTTTCAATAAATAAGGGAATAACTCTTGAATTCCAATACCAATAAGCGCTCCTATTAAGCCTCCTATAATTCCAATCCCAGAAATTTGAATCAGAAAAATCAAAAAACTTTGTAATCTAGTTGCTCCCATACACTTTAAAACAGCAATGGCTTTCAGTTTTTCTTTAATATAAATATGAACGGAACTTGCAATTCCAATACAACCTAATAACAACGCAATAAAAGCGGCTAGGTTTAAAAACTTACCTACATTATCATAACGTCTTCCTAAACGTTGACTAGTACTAGTATGTGTATCTAAATCTGCTTTTTCCTTCTCAAGCATAGGACCTATCTTTTCTTCAAAAGCTAATAAGTCAAAAGTCTCTGGTGTTTTGTAAAAAAATTGGTATTCCTTACGGCTTCCAAATTGTAATAGTTCAGTAGTTTCAATAAATTGATGCGGAATTATAATAGGTGGTGCTACTGAAGTTGAAATAGCAGTACTTCCTGGAATTGCTTTTAAAGCACCTATAATAGGCATCGTCAATTCACCTACTTTAATAGAATCACCTGGTTTAACGTCAAATTGAAGCATTAACGTAGCGTCAACTAAAGCTCCACCTAACGCTTGATAAGTCGTTGCTGCTGAAACTGGTTGCGTATCCATAGAACCATAAAATGGAAAGTCACCATCAATACCACGAACCTTTACCAACTTAGTGCCTCCATTCTTCGGAAAAGCAATCATTGAAACAAAGTTCACCTCTATAGCATTAGGCTGTAGCGAGTCGATAATAGCTTGAGCACGCACTGTCGGTTCTTGCCTCGTGTCTATTATATAATCTGCTCCCATTAAGGATTTAGATTGACGTTGTATATTGTCTTTAAGATTGGTGCTAAACAACTGTATAGAAACTACAGCTGCAATGCCCAAAATAATTGACGACATAAACAACAACAAACGCACTCTACTCGCTTTGGCATCTCGCCATGCCATTTTAAAGAGCCATTTTATATTTTGATTCATCTTATTTTAGAATTGCTTAACGTACTTCTGTACGTTCATTAGTTAAAATCTGGCCACCTTTAAGTCGCAAGATTTGCTGTGTTCGATTTGCTAATTCTAAATCATGAGAAATAATCACTAAAGTTGTACCTGCTTCTTTGTTAAGATCAAATAATAATCGAATCACTTTTTCTCCAGTTTCCTCATCTAAATTACCTGTTGGTTCATCTGCAAACAAAATTGAAGGTGCATTAGCAAAGGCTCTGGCTAAAGCAACACGTTGTTGTTCACCTCCTGAAAGCTGCGAAGGATAATGATGAAAGCGATCTGCCAAACCAACCTTCTCTAATAAGGTCATACTTTTTTTTGCAGTATTCTTATCTCCTTGTAACTCTAATGGTACACTTACATTTTCTAAAGCAGTTAATGTTGGTAACAATTGAAAGTTTTGGAAAATAAATCCTACGTTTTCATTTCGCAGTTGCGCACGTTGGTCTTCATTTAAAGTGCTTAAATTTTGTCCACACAACTCTACTTTACCAGCATTAGGTTGGTCTAAACCTGCGCACAATCCTAATAATGTCGTTTTTCCACTTCCCGAAGGACCAACAATAGAAAAGGTTTGTCCTTTTTCAACATCAAAAGAGATGTTCTGTAAAACCGTTAATTGTTTGTTACCACTAGAATATGTCTTTTCTAGCCCAGTAATCTTTAATATCTTTGGCATATTAATTTTTAATTTAGAAGACAATTTATGTCGAATGCACAAAATAATCAATTGGATTCAAACTCACCAAAATCAGCTACCCATATACTCTTAAAGTTTTGTTATATTATTATACTTCCATTTTTGCTTTCGTCATGTGGAGATACTAAATCTGAAAAAACAACTCAAGAACCAGAAGATAATCAGCAAGTTGAAGAAACAGCAGTTAATTCAAGTAAAACCATTCTGTGTTTTGGTGATAGCATTACAGCTGGTTATGGACTAGAAGATAGTGCTGATGCTTATCCTGCTCTATTACAACAAAAAATAGACTCTTTAGGCTTAAACTATACGGTTATTAATTCAGGCTTAAGTGGTGAAACGTCTGCTGGAGGCAAGAGTCGTATTAGTTGGATTTTAAATCAAGATATTTCTGTTTTCTTATTAGAACTTGGTGCTAATGATGGTTTACGTGGTGTACAGCTTGAAGAAACGCGTTCTAATTTGCAAGACATTATAGATAGCGTTCAAAAGAAATCGCCTAATACAACTATTGTACTTGCAGGCATGGAATTACCTCCTAATATGGGACAAGAATACACAAGTCAATTCCGACAAATTTATGCAGATTTAGCAAAAGAAAACAACCTAGAATTCATTCCTTTTATTCTCAAAGATGTTGGTGGTGTTAAAGAACTCAATCAAACTGATGGAATACATCCCAATATTGAAGGCCATAAAATACTAGCAACTACAGTATGGAAAACATTAAAGCCCTTAATTAGCAACTAATAGAACTAAAAGCTAAAAAAAGTATTCATTGTAAGACTTAAGAATGAAAGATTTACAACAAATAAAAGACCACATAGACTTAATAGCGACTATATCTACATCAGATTGGGAGTTTTTCACATCTAAATTACAACGTAGAATCATTCCGAAGAAAACCGTATTTCTTAAACTTAACGAGATAGAAAATCATATTTCTTTTATTGAATCTGGCGTCGTACGCTTATATATTCCAAAGGAGGATCCAGAAAAAGAAATCACCTTTGGTTTTAGCTTTAAAGACCAATTTATTAGTGCTTATGATTCATTCTTAACTCGGAAACCTTCCGCATATCAATTGCAAGCGCTTACAGAAACCACCGTTTTAAGTATTACTTATGATGATTTGCAAGACGTTTACAAAACAACTCAAATCGGAAACCTAATAGGCAGATTAACAGCAGAACGCCTTTTTTTATTAAAATCGAAGCGAGAGCAAAACCTCTTAAACCTTACTGCAGAGGAACGTTATTTAAAATTATTTAAAGAACGTCCAGAACTTTTAAAAGTAATTCCGCTTAAATACATTAGTTCTTATATTGGTGTGACAGCACAAGCTTTAAGTAGAATTAGAAAGCGTATTTAATTGATTTAGGTTCATTGTTTAGCGCTCTATATCAAATTATCTTTGCAAGAAAAGTATATGATAATAGTTCTTTTCGTGTTAATCCTTTGGTATGGAGGCTTATTTTTTCAGTCGTTTTTTTTACATCGTTATGCAGCACATCAGGTGTTTACGATGTCTAAAACGATGGAGCGCATTACCTTCATTCTTACTTGGGTCTTTCAAGGCTCTAGTTACTTAAGTGCTTATGGCTACGGAATAATGCATCGTATGCATCACGCGTATACTGATACTGAAAAAGATCCGCATTCACCTTCACATGATGCCAATTTATTTGCTATGATGTGGAAAACTAAAACCATTTACCAAGACATTAATAAGCAACGCATTACTATTGATGAGCGTTTTACTAAAAATGTTCCGCAATGGAAAAGCTTTGATACTTTTGCTAGTTCTCGTTTCTCTCGTTTGCTTTGGATATCGCTTTACATCTTAGTCTTTGTGTATTTTGTTACTGCATGGTGGCAATGGTTATTATTACCTATAACCTTTTTAATGGCACCTATTCATGGCGTAATAATAAATTGGTTTGGTCATATTTATGGGTATGTTAATTATCAAATGAAAAATACAAGTAAAAACCTCTTCCGTTTTGATTTCTTAATGATGGGAGAAGGTTATCATAACAACCACCACAAACATGCGAGCAGAGCTAATTTTGGTGTAAAATGGTATGAAATTGATATTACTTATCTAATTATAAAGCTCCTAAATGCTGTGGGCTGTATTAAATTAAAACCCATTAGAGTTAAAGGTTAATAAAGAAAGATATAGTCAAACAAAAAGCCCATCAATAATTGATGGGCTTTTTTTAAAACTTGTAGTATATGTATTAGATAACTTTTACGTTTACTGCGTTTAATCCTTTGTTTCCTTCTTGTAAATCGAATTCAACTGTATCGCCTTCGCGAACTTCGTCAATCAATCCTGAGATGTGTACAAAGTGATCTTTGTCTTGTCCTTCTTCAGTGATAAAACCAAATCCTTTGGCATCGTTGAAAAATTTTACTGTTCCTTTACTCATTGTAATGTAATTTAATTTATAATACTTATTGAATTACAAAGATGATGCCAATTTTTCAATATACAACACATTAATTCATTTATTATCAATTTATTATACTTCAACCCAATAATAGGCAGCACTACCATATCTTAATGCGCTCAGCTTCTGTTCTATAATTTGCTTCATCTTCCTTGACATTAAAGGCTTCATAAAAAGGCGTAAAATTCATTAATGGTCCATTAACACGCCACATTGGTGGTGAATGTGGATCTGTAGCTACATAATTCCGTAAAAATTCATCACGCATTTTTACTCGCCAAATATTCGCTACAGATAAAAAGAAGCGTTGATTTGGCGTATAACCTCCTATTTTAATTGTATCCTGACCTTGCTTAGTCATTTTAAAAGCATCAAAAGCAATAGCTATTCCTCCATTATCTGCAGTATTTTCACCAACGGTTAAAGCGCCTTTTAAATGCACACTATCCAAAACCGTAAAAGCACTATACTGTTCTACAATCTGTTCCGTTTTGGCTTTAAACTTAGTGTAATCCTCGTCTGTCCACCAATTGGTAACATTTCCATTTTTATCATACTGAGCACCTTGATCGTCAAAAGCATGGGTAAACTCATGTCCAATAACCATTCCTATACCTCCATAATTAAGAGCATCATCTGCATACAAATCAAAATAAGGTGATTGTAAAATCCCAGCTGGAAATACAATTTCATTTAAAGGCGGATTATAATAAGCCGTCACTGTAGATGGAGTTGTGTGCCATTCGTCTCTATTAGGCGCTTTATTTAATTGTTTAAGTTCATATACGTAAGCATCTTTACGTAAAGCAACTACGTTTTCAAAAAAACTGATCTCTATTAATAGTTACATCATAAGTTCTCCAAACATCTGGATAACCTATTTTTTTATTAATTGAATGTAGTTTGTCTATGGCTTTTACTTTAGTACTATCGCTCATCCAATCAAGATCACTAATACGTTTCTCCAACACTTTCTGAAAATTATTAACTAAATCTAAAGCACGTTTTTTAGCATCTTCATTAAAATAACGCTTCACATATAATTGACCTAAATCGAAACCTATTTGACCATCAACACGACGTACCATTTGTTTTGAACGGGATTGTTGTGTAGACTGACCAGATAATACTTTTGAATATTCGAAAGAAGCATCTTGAAAAGGTTTACTTAGAATATTGTCGTGTGAACTAATAGAATTCGCTTTTAAAAACAACTTCCAATCCTCTAAAGGCACCGAAGTTAACATTGAATTTAACGTATTATAATAGTCTGGTTGTGCAATATCAACCGAATCAACATCTGCTCCTAAAACATCTAGCATAGTTACCCAGCCAATATTTGGATGTTTTTTTTGTAAATCGGAAACTGCCATTTTATGATAATTTTCTTTAATTATTCTACGTTGAACACGTGTCTTGTGCGATATTGCTAATTGTTTTTCAATAGTATAAACGATATCTGCTTGACCTTTCGCATTGTCATCTCCTATCAATTCAAAAAGTTTAGTCAAATACGTTTTATAAGCTTCTTGAATACTTTTTACTGAAGGATCCTCTGCAAAGTAATAATCGCGATCTGGAAGACCTAATCCTGTTTGAGCGAAATGCAACATATTAATTGAGCTATCTTCTTGATCTGGAGAAATATATGGACTAATAATAGAATAATCACCTGATTGCATTTGAGTTGCAACAAATCTTATGACTGATTCTTTATTATTAATAGCTTCTATTTTATCTAAAATTGGCTGAATTGGAGCAACTCCTCTTTTATTAATGCTAATTGTATCCATTCCAGACGCATAAAAATCACCAACCTTTTGTTCTATACTTCCTTTTGGGTGTGATTTCTGAGAGACTTCTTCTAAAATATTTTGAAGCAACTCTTGTTGCGGAATATTTAAAAAACGATACGACCCAACTCCTACTTGGTCATCTGCTATAACCGCATTGTCATACCATATTTTATTTACATGATTATAAAAATTATCACCAGGCTTTATAGTATGGTTAATACCCTCAAAAATAATTGGTTTGATTTCTCCAGCAGTTTGAGAAATTTCATTTGTCTTATCATTTTTACAAGACATTATTACAAGTAAATACAATGAGACGTAAAGAAAATTTTTCATAATAGTAATACATTTTATTTCTCTAAGATATGATTTTATGTTGGTTTAGAATGATATTCTATATATTTGAAAATAAGAGAATTTTTAAAGACAATTTATTCATAATCATTGATTAAATCTTGTAGTTACCACTCTTATTTAACAATTACAATTCACAAACATTAACAAAAAGTTTCATTTATATTTTCTATATTCGGCAATCAAAAAAAATTAGCGTTTTTTATTTAAGCATATGAAATCACTTTTTAAGTACCTCTTGATTGTGCTATCTTTAAGTGTTTATGGCCAAAAAACTAGTCATCTAAAAATTGTAGATCAGTTAGATTTTGAGGTTATAAAAAGGGTAGACACTACAGAAACAATTGTTAATTTAGACAGTTTTACTACTATAGATATTAAATCTGAACACTGGGAACATAACGTTTATAATCCCTTTAAAAATGAAGTTGTAAAGTTTCCACTTCAATTAGAATTTAAAGACTCCACTTATGCTTCTCCTATTGGAAAAAACAAAGTGGTAACATCTCGTTACGGCTGGAGAAAAGGTCGTGCTCATAAAGGTATAGATATTGATTTAATCACTGGAGATAGTTTATTCGCTATGTTTGATGGCATTGTAAGAATGTCTAGATATTCTGGTGGTCATGGTAGAACTGTAGTTGTTAGACATTACAATGGTTTAGAAACTGTATATGCACATTTATCTAAATATGGTGTAAAAGAAAACGACTCTGTAACCAAAGGCCAATATTTAGGAAAAGGTGGTGTTTCAGGAAATGCTAGAGGCAGCCATCTTCATTTAGTCGTAAATTATAAAGGAATTTCAATAAATCCAGAATATTTATTTGAATTTAATGATTCAAATTCTATAAGATCTAATGAAATTTGGGTGACACAAAAATGGACTCGTCCTTATGTACACAACTCCAAACGCAAAAGTAAAATTATTCCTTTACTATCTGAAGAAGCTGCTATTGCTAGTTTAAAAACGCAAAAGAAAATTTATGTCGTGCGACGTGGTGATACTTTATCGCGAATATCCAGAAGAAACAATGTAAGTATTGCTGCTATTTGTAGAACAAATGCAATAAACAAAAGTTCAGTAATTAAACCTGGTCAGAAATTATTAATTGAAAAATAATTAACTATTATTTTGCCATCTGTATATCTGGACTTAATACAATATCTTTCTGAACAACATTTAAGCCATCTACAGTTTTAAGCTTAAGGATTCTTGTTACATCTCCTTTTTTAGCCATTCTTTTGCGACATATTTTTGTTAGAAATGGATCTTCATCAAAAAGGAAAGAAGCAATTTCATAAGCGTCTTTAGAAGGTTCTTTTACAATAGGAAATAGTTGTTGCATTTGATTGTAGCGTCTATCATTTCCTGGCACGTAAGTATAAAAAGTATAAGCACCATCAGCATCAGTCTTTATCCAACCTCTATTATATACATAACGTTTTTCGTTAGAATATCTCAAATCGAAATCGCCATTTTCATCTGCTTGATCTATATATAAAATAACATCTTTAGCAGGTGTTACTCCATCACTCTCATATATGGTACCTGATATTTTTAGTTTATGCTGTTTAGATTCAAAACCAGGAATTGTATCTGTATTATTTAATTGAAGTTCAGTATAATCATAAATAGGACTTCTATTTAAAAAGTCTTCGGAATTATCAACAGACTCTTGAGCACAAACAGTATAATTTGTACCAACAAAACAAGTCAAACAAATTAAAGTAAATAGATATTTCATTACGAATAAGCATTTTGGGTTACATCAAATGTCAATGATTTAAACCCAAAAACTTAAAAAAATCGAATTAGCATATAAATAGTTCGACGAAATGATTCATCATGCATATTCTACCGATTAAATACATAGACTTTAAAAAATATATAGTGCGTTTTATGTATGATAAATTGCATATTATAACAAAAGCTCTTTATATAAAAATTACAGATAGCTATAAAAATTTATAAAATCAGTGCTTTTACGAACTTAAAAATGATGAAATCAACAAAAGTATTTCGTCGTAAAAATCTGCTTTTAATCCACTAAAAACGCAGTTTATCCAAGAAATATGCATTTCATATAGTAAATTTATTTTCAAAAAATCTTAAAATTTAATTGTTTTTTTTAATAAAATGTATAGATTTGCTTCACCCAGATTAACTAAAAACTCAAAAAATGAGAACAAAATCTACTTTATTAATCCTAACTTTTTTACTGACGACAGGTATGGGTTTCGCCCAAAAAAACAATAGGTCTTCAAAAAAGAAAGATGTATCAATGAATATTATAAATGGCAAGGTAAATATTTCAAAATACCATACCCATGATGAATTAGATAAAATGTCTAAAGGCGAACTACTTGGCCTATATACAGAACGCATAAAAGTTATTGTAAATATTTTACCAAACATTGCCTTTGCTACTAAGCCTGGTATTACTATGTCAGACCTAGGGATTCCTGATACTAAAGAAAACAAAAAAGCTTTAGAGAATAATGTTGAAGCTTCTGTTAAATACTTTGATAGCACTATTGAATTTCAGAAAACTATATTACCTTACTCTGATACTCGAGATCTAATTGCTGCAATTCTCTTTTATGAAGAAACTTTAAAATCATTACACACCTATAACGATTATAAAACAGATTAGTCTAAATCTGATTACCATTTTTAACTTTAAAACCTCAACTTTCGTTGAGGTTTTTTTTGTCTTACACTATCTAAAATTTTTATTGATTTATTAATAATTGATGATATCCTATTCCTTATAACAATTTATAAAGAATATTTGTAAGAAAAATACTATTCAAGTATTAAATAACACGTATTTCGTCGATATTTTTTGCATTTCATAAGTATTAAGCCTATGTTTGGGTATATATTTAAGCGCCCACTTATCTAAACTAAACGAAATTAACTACTATGAAAAAAATTAATCAAATTACACTTTTGTTCTTACTAGTGTTTAGCAATGTTTTTGCTCAGCAAGAAAAAGGTATAATTGGCTATGATAATTGGCTAAATCCTTGGACTGAATTTAAACCAAATAAAGTAGATTACGGTAAACCTACTCAAATCTTAAGTGGTAATATTACTAGAGATACAAAATTATTCAAAGGTGACATCTACTTACTTTTAGGTGATGTCTTTGTTACAGATAGTACAACTCTGACTATTGAACCAGGAACAGTTATTATTGGTGATTTTAAAACTAAAGGATCACTTACAATAAGTAATGGTTCTAAAATAATAGCTAATGGCTCTCCTACTGATCCAATTATTTTCACATCAGAAAGAAGTATAAAAAAACCAGGTGATTGGGGAGGATTATTTATCCTTGGTAATGCACCAACAAATAAATTTGGAAATGAAGATGCTGTAAATTACGGTTTAAAAGCATCTGATGCTAAATACATCACTTATGGTGGTGATAATCCAGATAGTGATTCGGGAATTTTAAAATATGTAAGAATTGAATTCGCTGGAAAAAGAACTAAAGACTATGGCTATTTTAACGGTTTAACCTTAGCTGGAGTTGGTCAACAAACTAGTATTGAAAATATTATGATTAGTTATTGTGAAGGTAACTCTTTTAACATGTTAGGTGGAAATGTAAACTTAGAAAAATTAGTATCATACAAATCTAGTATTAACGATTACGAATTTAATTCTGGTGCTCAATGTAAAATAGTTAACTCTTTAGCTATTAGATCTCCTTATGCTTCAGGTGCTGAAATATCTAGATGTATTAAAGCTATTGCATATGATAAGAAAGAAGATGCTGATTTTTCAAAACAACAAACGAATATTGAAGCTGAAAATCTAACATTGGTTAATATTAGTGATGATCTTAACTACGATATAAAAATTGGTTTAGTAAATGAAGCAATATACATTGGTGAAGACACCTCATTTACAATTGATAATAGTGTAATCTCTGGTTTCAACCCTGCAGTCATCTTAGACAATAAGATTAAAATTAACAGCGAAAACTTAGAAAAAATTGGTTTTACAAGTACTTACTTTAATAATTGTAACGGTAACATCTATATCAAAAACAATTCAAACAATGAAGATTTAGAGAACTGGTATGGCAATAGAGCGTTTAACAATGTATACTCTAAAGGACCTGACTCAGAAACTTTCATTGATTTAAAAAATTCTAGACGACCAGATTTCAGATTAAGAATTAATAGAATTTTTGCTGCTAATGATGGTACAGATTAACAACTCATTAAGCCAATAAATGCTTATCGAATAGAAAATTACAGCCCCAAACTAAATGTACACTAACACTACTAACATTGCATACAAACTATTTTTTGGATTTTGCCTTTTTGTTCTTTTAACTCAAGAACAACTAAATGCACAAATAGTTATAGGAACTCCTAATTTAGGGTTCAGTCAGGCGTGCGCTAGTGACTCATTTAATTCATACAGTACTACTTTTGTTTTTTCACCTGCAAGTGGCTTAAGTCCATCTAATCAATTTACGATTGAATTGTCTGACGCAGATGGTGATTTTTCAAGTCCAACAGTAATTTATACATCAAGTGCTGGCAGTGTTACATCTTCACCAGCGACTTTAAATTTTTCTTTACCAGACACAACTGCTGGTGAAAACTATAGAATAAGAATTAAAAGTAGTGCTCCTGTTGCTACAAGTTCCAATTCAACAACATTTGCTGCTTATTACAAAATTCAAGATTCTCCATTTACTATCAACAACTTAGTGTCAACTGCTGCTTATTGTTCTGGCGGAAATTACCTTTTAACAATTGACAATCCTGGTTCAGGAACTAATGATTCGCCTTTAGCTTATCCGTCTCTTACCTTTAATTGGTTTAAAGAAACCGGACCAACAACATCTGTTTTTGTTGCTGAAGGTTCCACCTTATCAGTTAGTGAAGAAGGAACTTATTTTGTTGAAACAAATTATGGAACTTGTACATCTAATTCATTTTCAAATCGCGTAACTGTAACTGAAGTATCTTCAGGAGAAGCTAATGCAGGAATAGCTTCTAGCCTAGGCAATCCTTTTTGTCCAGGTTCAGGTGTTACTACCTTAACAACATTAGCAGGAAATAGCTACCAATGGTTTAAAAATGGAGCTGTTATTCCTGAGGCTACAAATCAAATGTATGAGACTAACGAATCTGGAACATACGCTGTTCAAGTAGATTTAGGAAGCTGTTCTGCTACAGGAGCAATTGAGCTTGTTAGTGAATTATTTGAAGCGTCGATTAATATAACCGAAGAGAACATTCTTGAAGAAGGAGAAAGTCTTTCAGTCTATTTAACAACTAGTGCTAATAACCCAGAATTTGAATGGTATTTAGATGATGTTTTAATACCTGAAGCAACTCAAGACAATTATGAAGCTACAGCATTTGGCAGCTATAAAGTTATTGTAAGTGAAACTACAGGCTGTATTGCTTCAAGAGAATTTGAATTTGAAATTACTGAAGCGTTAGATCCTTTTCCAGAAGTAGAAAAGATTCCAAATGTTGTAAGTCCTAATGGAGATGGTTTCAACGATACTTGGATCATTCCTCCTAAATATGTCAATGGCACAGAAACTAATGTGATGATTATGACCAATCGTGGGAAAGTCGTATTGCAAACAGATAATTATCTCAATAATTGGCCAGAAAATGATTTGAATTTAACAAGTATAAACCAAGTGTTTTATTATGTGATTACCACATCTAATAATGAAACTAAAAAAGGCTCAATAACAGTAGTAAAATGATATGAAAACACACTTATTGGTTTTAATATTATGTTTCTGTTTTATACAGGTGTTCCATGCTCAAGAAGATGATGGAGTGGTCTCGCTTAGCCTTCCTGTAAGAAATTCTTTAACCTTTAATCGTTTTGTAATCAACCCAACATTCAGTTTTGTAAGAGAACAAAATAAATACATTAGTATTTTTAATAAGAGAGAATGGGTACAGTTTGATAACGCGCCACTCACCTACTTGGCTAGTTATTCAGGACGTTTTGGTGAAAATATTGGTGCAGGTCTTGGACTCTTTCAACAAGATTATGGTGTATTAACAACTTTTGGTGGTATAGTAAACCTCGCATATAATGCAAGTTTAGCGAGAGATAGCAATCTTACTTTCGGAATTAATATTGGTGCCTATAAAAGTGGTGTCAAAACTGGAAATGTGATTACCAATGTTGATGATCCAGCACTTCAAAATATTCCAGAAAACTTTCTATTGACTATCAATCCTGGTATTAATTATGGTTTAGCGTTTATCGATATTGGAGTTTCTATAAACAATTTAGTGGTTTACAATTTTGAATCTTCTGAAATGTTAAAAGACAATCCAGAACAAGGTATTCAAGCACATTTAATGTATACTGGATATATAAGTAGTAGAGGCTTTTTTGATGATACAAAATTTTCAGGTTTATTGAAGTCTGAATTCAAAACAGACGAAACTATAATTTCCGCACAAGCAATGCTTACTGTACCAAAAGGAATTTGGGCTCAAGTAGGCTATAATTCTGTCTTCGGAATTTCAGGTGGTGCAGGTATAAATATTACACCACAAATTGCTATTGAATACAACTACGAAAAAGCTATTGGTGATTTAACTGATTTTGGCGCTTCACATGATATTACACTTGCTTATAGATTTAAAAATAGAGATCGTTACGATTATAGTAGTGGTGATGAAGTTGCTGGATTAATCTCTAGTAATAAAAGAAAACCAGTTGTATCAAAAATATCAAAAGAAAAAGCTGAAGCAAATAGAAAATTAGCTGCAGAGAAAAAAGCACAACAAAAAATTGATGCAGAAACTAAATTATTAGCACAGCAAGAAACTGAGGCACAAGCAAAACTGTTAGCTGAACAAAAAGCACAACAAGAAGCTGATGCCAAAGCGAAACTCTTAGCTGAACAAAAAGCACAACAAGATGCTGATGCCAAAGCGAAACTCTTAGCTGAACAAAGAGCACAACAAGATGCTGATGCCAAAGCGAAACTGTTAGCTGAACAAAAAGCACAACAAGATGCTGAAGCGCAAGCAAAATTGTTAGCTGAACAAAGAGCACAACAAGATGCTGATGCCAAAGCGAAACTGTTAGCTGAACAAAAAGCACAACAAGAAGCTGAAGCGCAAGCAAAACTGTTAGCTGAACAAAAAGCACAACAAGATGCTGAAGCGCAAGCAAAACTGTTAGCTGAACAAAAAACACAACAAGAAGCTGAAGCGCAAGCAAAATTGTTAGCTGAACAAAGAGCACAACAAGAGACTGAAGAGAAAACTAAAAATGAACTAATTACAAATCCTAAAGATGAACTTGGTAAATCAATGTTGGCTATAACTCAACAAACAGAAACCACAAAAAAAGCGCAAAGTGATTTATTAAAGCAATTTGATGATATCGTAGGAATTAAAGACAAAGATCTTAAAGATTTGAAAAAAGAAAATGACCTAAGTGAACAAGGGCTTACGGTACAACCTAAAGCTTTTAAGAGTATTACTGCTGAAAACAATAAATTAAACACAATCAAATCTAATTTAGATAACATCATTAAAACTAGAAATGAGAAAATTAAAGAATTACAAGATTTAT